>Ga0209503_10000065_pt1 | contig 70489 bp, 76 predicted proteins | sample SouAtlMetagenome_2_FD_187448 | JGI IMG/M metagenome (GOLD analysis project Ga0209503, IMG submission 187448) | Marine eukaryotic phytoplankton communities from Atlantic Ocean - South Atlantic ANT15 Metagenome (SPAdes) (version 2) | ecosystem: Environmental > Aquatic > Marine > Oceanic | place...
AAATGACAAAGTGTTTAGCAGGCTAAACACTTTGTCATTTCAGGAAGACACTTTTTTTTTTTCAAATTTTTTTATTTTATTTTATACTTATATAGGAACATTAGACTACTAATTTTAACATGAGGTTAGTATGGTAAAAATAATAAGCGATTAAATAGTTTTTGTATTCAATCACTTTTATAAAAATAATTAGATGTCTCTGAAATATATACATGGATACAGAAATAAATAACATATGCTCCATATATTTTTATTAATATTAATAATTATAATCGTATACGAAGATTTAAAAGATAAAATTATAATACAATAAACGAGAGAAAACAAATGAATACTTCAATACGTGCTTTGGCACCTGAAATGGTTGTCCCTGAATATTTAAATTTGGAAAACGATATTTTAGAGAGGTCTCTTGCAGTGGAAGAGTCATATGGGAGAGTAACTCGTAAGAGAAAGAAACCAGCTGGATATTATGATATTGCGGCAAAGATCAAAGCAGAGAGGAGGTCAACTGTTTTGGCTCGTGAAGAAGCAAAACGTGAAAAGGTTCGAAAGAATAAACTGAAGCGTCAGCGTATCCGTGAAAAGAAAGCAGAGGAGAAGCGTCAACAGCGCCTAGCAGACAAATGGACTCGTGAGAAGAAAGCTGCTTTAATGGAGAAGTTTAATGAATTGAAAGCATTGGATATGAAAAACCACGGTACATTTATCCATGAACATGATATCGCTGTCATATATGAACAATATGGATATACATTCAATTTATTTAATCGTTTTAAGAAGGAGTGTTTAGACGAGATGGAGATTGATATTGAAAAGTTCTTAACGGATGCTCGTAACTACAAGAAGCCTAAAGGTACATCAAAACAACATGATAAGATTGAGCAATTGTATGGTGATTTAATGGAACGATTAGAGAGTGATGATATATCCGAAGAAGATTGCAATAAAATAAATGATAAAATGGAGAAACATTTTACAGCAATTAATATCCCTCAAAAGGATGATCAATTTGAGTTAGATGTGGATATATTCTCTTACAGACAATGTAATGAGTTTATTGACTTCTTATTGATATGTTTGGTGGAGTGTCGTGTTGCAAAGGAACGTCATTCTTATAGAAAATACAAAATAGCGATATCTAAATTGAATGAGACAATTAAAAGATATAAACAAAAAAATTAAACATAACTTGTATTTTTTACATTTGATTTCTCTTTATTTGTAAATACAGCTATCAATATAATGATAGTAACTAATATCAATCCACCTATGACACCAAATAGAAATGCATAATCATCATTTGTTTTCATTATATAATGGGTTAATCTGGTGTAGTGATGAATGTCAAAAATGGATTCTCTTATTAACATATTGTACCGTGTTTGGTACATGTCACAATGTCCTGCATATAAATCTATTTTTGTCACATCGTAATGTGCTCTTTCATGAACAGCCAGTTCCATCATAGCTACCGTCAACCCTAAGGTATCATATTCATCGTATATCAATTTACCATCTTGTTCCAATCGTATCCAAAACCCCATGTGATGGACTATCCCACTATCTGATATGCTTTTCGTAAATTGTCCCATTACATATTCTTTTTGTTTATCTCGAAGTAATCCCAGTGAATACGATTCACCTATCGTAGTGATACCACACACTTCTAACATGCTCACGTAAAGAGATAGATATTGTCTTTCTCTTTCCGATATAGATTTATCGCATACACCAGTATCGTCGCATTCTACATTTAGTTGATGAATTTGTTTAATGCGCTTTAAATCTAGATTATACACATCTATAGGAGTGTCTAATATGGAATCATACAACAAACTGCTTTCATTAATAAATTTTTTATTGAAATACGTGTTGTTGTTGAACAGAGCTACATCATATGTATCAATAATCTGTGGTTTATATGTGAGAGGAGACGCATAAGAGGATACAAACAAAAGGAAAAATATCCACATATTAAAGTAGATGAGTTGTATTTATATATGATATTAAATGAAAGCGCATCGTATTTATGGCGTGAAAAATAATATTGCATATTGTCATTTTCCACGAGGAGAGAATGTGATGAGAGAAATCAAAATCCAATGTTATGTAAAACACAAGAAAATGAAGACTTATTTTGGTAAAGATTTTAAATGTATTGGAATTAATAAATGGTCTTTTTGTATAGGAGATGTAGAATGTATAATAGAACAATGTAAACCGATGAAATTTAAAGTATCTGATGCAAATAACACTATATTTAAAAACAATCAAATTGCTGGCGTATTTTATATGAACACTCTGGTATCGAACAACATTGATAATAAAGTATTGTTTTTAGAATATGTCGATGACGAAATCATTCGACTACAAAATTGTAAAATAGGTCCATATCGTGAAACCGATAGTGCTCTTATCTCTTGTATGACAGAATGTCCATTCAAAAGTCCAGTCACCAAACAATCCGCCAGAAACAGGGAAATCATTTCCATATTATGCAATGAAAAGTCTATTTTAAAACGATACGAAATATTTGCTAGGAACCAAATACTTTTAATGAATTGTAATTCGTGGTTCAATCGGTTTGGAAAAGAATATGTCTTAAAGCATTATATTATGTCCACTCCCTTTTTTGAAAAAGTATTTGAATTCATCAACCAATATTTCTTTGCCAATATATTAACAGAATTAGCAACGTGGTCCTTTTCCATGGACCATTCATCAAACAAGACATCCGTTGAAGTGACTGTCCATAAAGAAAAAATAGAAAAAGCAGATGATATCAAATACATCATACGTACATTTCAAAACGATATCATCTACGTCATTTCAGATCTATTGAAAACGAAAAAGAAAAAGAAAATCATGAAACATTTATTCGGTGGATCCTTAAGACCGATTAAGATATTGTCTCACAAGATTAAAGAACAACCACCGAAAGTATATGAAAAATTGTACCACAAACCCGGTATCTATTTTATGGAATGACATGGATAGACTGTTTTATTCAATTGAATATTGATGGTATTATGAAAATTACACATCCATTCCTCCGACATCTCAATCGTCTTCATGTTTTCTAGATTATCGATAAAATGTTGTTTACATTCTTCACATGGATACAACAGGGAAAGAATATCCATAAAGTCATAAAACAACATCTCATTGTCAGGTGTCCTTTCCACGTTCTTCACGATAGAATGCAATAAAAACCATGTCCCTCTTCCCAGTTCTTCTTTATTGGAACATGAATCAGGACATGAACATTGTTGGGCGTTTGAGATAGCAATAAAACATAAACATAGATAAAATAATTTCATTTATATGATATTGTTATTTATTTATACTCTTCTGTATGGATTCATACAACATATACATGATTTTACACACACTAGTAATTGTATCATTCTATACAAAATACATATTACACATATTCCCACTAGGGTTACTCCTAATATTTCTACTGTTGATTCCGCGTGATCAATGGTATTTTCTGCATCAGATGTCATGTTATGAAATTGATCAAAGATATCCATTTATATGATATTTCATCATGATTTATACTATCTTACACCCATTTTGATTCTCCGACGGAACAGGCTTTGTCCATATATCAATCAGTTCAATCGTCTCCAGAGAAGTCAACAACATATGGTACATCTCTTTTATATTTTCTCCAGACATAGCGGAACACTCTCCAGTATAAATACGATTCAGAGGAGAAATAGAAAGATAACTATCTACCTCATTTTTATATACAAGACGTTTACTTTCCCTATCTATTTTATTACCAATTAAAAATACCACCTTTGATGTATCACATTCCGAAATACGATTCATCCACCACTGACTCCCTTCCCACGACTCCCTATCTGTCGTATCATACACCAACACAATAATAGCAGTATCCTTTATATAACCATTCAATAAATTACGATAAGGAAGTTGACCACTAGTGTCTGACAAACGAATCTTTATAATCTTGTCTCTATAGTGGATCACATGAGAAGTTACTTCTATGGCAAAAGTAGGTTGAACCACAATAGATTGTCCAGTCCACCGTCGAATAATAGAGGTTTTACCGCTATTGCTATCTCCTAGAAATAATATCTTCAATCGATGCGTCATAATAATAAAAATATCATTTTGTTTTATATGACGATTTCTTCGCTATCAATGGACGTATACATTTTTGCACATATTCAGTTGAAAACGATAATTTATTACAAGCTTTTTTAGCTTGTTTTTGTGTCTTACATGATAATATCTTAACAACCTCTGGTAAATGATGTAACCATTTGCTAATGACATCTAACTCTTTCTGAACAAAATCACCCACCTTTCCAGTCGCATCCTTTAATTTGACTATCTTTTCATTGTATGCATTCAACAATGAATTGTATAATAATTTAGCCACCATGCATTCATTCTTCACAGAGATCGGATGACAATGAAAACCAAGTAATTGCTTTGGACATTCGTTCTTATTTGCATTGGCACAGATCAAAAAACGAAGCAAAGAGAATATCTCTACTGTTCCTCTTGTATAGGATCCACATAATTCATATTCAATCGTTTCATGAAAGTAATTGAAATTTAGATTGGTTCGAAATGCCGGAGGAATCTCAATCAATTCATATGTGATATCATGGTCTGTATTATTCTCCAATACCATACCATAGAACAACAGATTCTCGTAGTTTGTTTTTGACCCATAGGAATCATATAATTCTTCTCCTTTCTTGATTTCTCTTAACGCACGCATCAAAAACGCCTTCTCCGTGTATTTCCAATCCACGTTGTAGTCATCAGAATGATTCATCATGTCCGCATACGGCACCATCGCCACGCGATCTTCATCCACAGTGAATCCTCTAGAACCAACCATCAATCGATTTCGCAACATCAACGCATCCTCTGTTTCCATCTCCTCCATTAACTTCTTCTTTCTTGACGGAATCATTTCTTTCATAGCTGATCCTTCCAATGATTGGATTTGAGACGGGCTCCACATCACAGGAAAGTTAGTCAAATCAACAGGAAGTGCCCTAGTATACTCGTTGTCCATTTCTTTTAATTTTTTAGTCATTTCCAAATGCGTACCAACCCACATCTCTGACGGTGGCATGGCTAAGAGGACATCTCCTACTTTAATATCTTCTGTAGCAAATACACCGCGTTCTCTCGCGTCAATAGGAAAAATTTCAATTTTATTTGCGTATTTACCGTATCTGTTTATAAATTCATCCATTGTTATGGAATGACATGACTGTATATATACCCCGACGTAGAAGTATTAAATGACAGACCGTCCGTTACGAATCATTTTAGCAATATCCGATGATGGATATATAGCAGATATAAATAATAAAATACCATGGCATATACCATTCGATTTAAAGTGGTTCAAGATGAATACGAATGGCAGCACCATAGCGATGGGTCGTAAGACATGGGATAGTTTAAAAAAGCCTCTTCCCAACAGACATCACATTGTATTGAGTCATACGAATATCAATAGTTCATGGAGCGAATTGGAGCAGAGTTATTCCATGAAACATTTTGAGAAGCGTATACAAGAGACTAATGCGTGGTTGATTGGTGGTGCATCGGTTGTGAAGCAGATGATTCGACCGGGGGCTATTGTTGTATTGACCCATGTTCATAAGACAGTTGGGGAGGGGATTCATGTGTCGTTTCCTCCTATGAAATGCTTGTGGAAATCAAAGGAAATGACGAAAAAGGGATATTCATTTTATATTTCCATCAATAAGTGTTTAAGAGAAAAATAATACTATTTATTTTATAAGGGATGTTATTAAATGTCATCGAAGAATAACACGAAAAAGACAATAAAAATAAAAATAAAGAAAAAGAAAAAGAAAAAGCAAAAGAAGCCACCAGATTTATTATCAATAGCTAAACAAAATAAGCAGCAAAACAATCAAAAAAGGAAGAAAAAAAGGAATAGGTTTAAAAACGCCGGTAATCGAGTTCGGGATAAACAGAATAAAAAGGGAGATAGTATTGCAAATGCTGCTGTAGAACTAGCTAGGACAAAAGCTGGCAGAACCTTGGAAGCTACAAAAGCAATGGGGAAACTTGCAAAACAACAATCAAAAAGAGCAGCAAGAGCAGCAGCAAGAGCAGCAAAACAAGCAACAAAAAAAGGATTTGCAAAAGCTAAAAATATTTTTTCTAATTTAAGAAAGAGAACAACGCCCGAATATAAAATCAAAAAAGGTTCTTGTTACAAACAAGCGGTAGAATTGTCAAAAATAGATACGAATTCATTAGTAACGTTGGACCCAGACGCGTTACAAGCCATGACAGATGCATACGATGATAATAAATGTAACCCTTCAAGAGAAAAGGTAACAAAAAAATATGCAGATAAAATACGAAAAAAAGCCAGAACTAGAACTGGCGGGACTACTGGTGCTAGTAAATTAAAATTTTAAAACTATTTATGTATTATGCTATCCTATTAAATGAGTAAAGAATTATCCCAAAAGGAATTTCTCGCACATGTTTTCGCTACTAAAAAAGTTAACGACACACTCAAATTGCCTGAGAGAAAACAACTTATGGCAGCCAGACAAATATTATATGAGGGAGCCAATTTTAAATCGCAAGTCACAACAGGTGCCGCCTTTTTTACATTTGAAACAGAATGGTTTCAAACCGGCAGGACAGTAGTTCAAAATAAATACGCAACTGCTGAAGCAGCATTAAAAGAAATAAATAGGATCAAGAAGAAGAATAAGAAAACTTGGGGTGAATATTTATCTTCAACTGCTGATTCTCTTATGGGACGTGTAACAAATAGGGAGGGAAAAGCAAAAAAGAAAGCGAAAGAAGCAAACAGAAAACAGATGGTAAAAGATTTGATTGGATTATTAAAGAGAACTGAATTCAAAACTATATTTAGCAAAATGGAAAGCGAAAGTAATGATTTTCAAGAGCATTTTGGTAAAGGCAAGACATTTGAATCATACAGGTATCTCTTTATTCCATCTAGTTTACTTAGGTTGAAAAATAAACAAGGGAAAAAAATAACAAGGAAATATACCATGACTCTTCCACACAGACAAGCGTTAGCTGAGATGCGATGGCAATTGTTGGTGAGGCTCAAAAAGATAGACAAACAGGGGATGATAAGGCTCAGTAAAAATGAATGGAAGTTACAGAAAGACCGTGTAAGGGACACACTATCTCAAAAGACGAAAAAGGAAAAAAATGTATATTTAAATTCGGATGCGGGTCAAGATTTTCTTATGGATAAATTAGAATTTTTATGGGATCTTTCTTGGCAGAATATCGTTGCTTTTATGACAGAACCAAAAAAAATGCCAACAAAAAAAGGAAAGAAAGTACAAAATGGGAGGTTTTGGGCGGAAACATCTAAAACAATAATGGCTGAAATACTACACAATCAAGAGTTATTAGATGTAAAATTAAAGTTTTAATTCCCATTGCATATCACCATCTTTTAATTTGTATTCTCCCTCTCCCTCTACAAACGTCCAATACCCATTGGGTTTCTTCACGTATCCCCCAACAGGAGGCAATTTAAATCCATCTCTTTCTGCAATCTTTCTACAACATTCATTGATATTTTTTAATAATTCGTCCATTTCATAGACTATATATCCTTTATATACTCTTATTTGTTGATCCGAACCCACCAGAACCTCTCTCTGTTTTCTGTAGAGCACGTGATATAATAGGATCTTCATTCACACAATGGAACACCTGTATATCTGGAGTTAGATACGGTTGAATGATCAGTTGTGCGATGGCATGTCCTTGTGGTACCAATATCGGTTGATCTCTCACTCTCAAAAGGACTTTCCATTCTCCTCGATAATCTTCATCGATGACTCCTGCTTCGACGGATACTCCTTTGGCGGCGAGGGAGGATCGACAGCGAATCGACCCGAAGGTATTCGGTGGCAATTGAATCTTTATTTGAAGATCAATTACATGCAATCCAGTTGATAGGGCTAATGGCATGGGTGTAAATAGATCGTATGCAGCTGCTCCAGCCGTCTTGCGTACTGGTAGTATACCGTTTGGCAGTAGTTCGACTTTCATAGACATGGTTTTAAGAGTGTAAATTGGTGTATATATACTCCCATAAAATGTATAAAATGACAAAACGAAAAGTCGGTGAAAAAAAACGAAAGGTAAAACGGATCAAACGAAGCGAGTGTCTTTTTAAGGCTGGTGATTTCCTAAACCACCCTGTCTTTGGACATATGTTCTGTTTGCGCGTTCATCGTTACGACGAGATTATTTGTAGAAAATTTCAGGGTGTTATAAATGATACCAAACAATATCGAGTTCAATTGACCTGTAGAATAGATAAATGTTTTGTCAATGAGCAGGAAGTTAAACCGTTGACTATTGGTGAAATTTCTTCATGGAGACGTGATCTAGGTCCGGGAAGTATCTGTGCGATGTGGATAGCTAACAGAATATACAAATCAATTGTTCTGAAAAGAGAAGAAGACATTGTTACTCTTCAACCGATTGGATGTATGTATACATTCAAGCGTCATATTCATGCGTCATCTATTTGTGGATATTACAGCGACCATACTCCTATTAAATTGAGTCAAAAAGCCAAATCTATCTATTTAGGAGCTCGATGTAAAAATATATTGTCGAATGTACTTGTCCGTGTGATAGACGTAGATGTAGAAAACAATATGATATTGGTAGATAGATACAGTGAGAGCCGATATGACCGGAGTACATACAATTACAAATGGATGATGTTTTCGGATTTTTTACTGCAATTTACTGTGAATACATTGATAGAACGACCTCAAATAAATGTATGTCTAGGTGAATTTGATATTGCTTACCGCAATAATACTTCTATGTTGAAATACCATAAAGATCATTATGATGACGAAGTGTTATTAAGAGAATTACCATTACCATCTTATATACGAGACATGATGAATCATACACAGGGTTTCTATCGTTCATTTGATATGAATGGCATTTTAACAGTTGCAAGAAATAATGGCGAAGCTCGTCATATCGTATCGAATATATACAGGAATAAGATATCGATTGCTATCAACAATAATATATCCATAAGTAATATGGTTGACGAGCATGCTTTTATGATGGAGCGTTTTAATTGTTATGTCCGTGGCATGCGATTGAATCAAACATTGAATTGCCATCGATTGATAACTGTAAAGGTGGCATCCATAGAGAGACATACTGTTCGATTGAAAGTCATGTTTCATGGTAAACCTCATGTAACTATCGATAGCGATTACCGACGTAGAACCAACGCTTATTTATTGAACAAAATGATGATATCTTCATTGAAAATTGTGCCCCGTCATGTCAATAAAGATTATTATACAACTGTGAATGATATTCAAACCGATTTGGGTTTATTGGAATACCAGAAAATAGCAGTATCCCATATGATTCACCGTGAGGTACATGAGAAATCGTATCTATCCCATTCTTTTGAAAACAGAGTCAATGGTATGATATATAATTTCATTACAGGAGTAAGTGATGTTGATGTTCCTCATAAAACAGGAGGTATCCTTCAGATGGATGTTGGGTTGGGAAAAACAGTCTGTGTGATTGGATTGTATGAGAAACGACCGGTGAAAACACTAGTGGTAACTCCTTTAACATTAATAGATCAATGGAAGACGGAAATCAATAAGTTTATATCTTGTGATGTGACTGAATTTTATGGAAGAAAAAGAGATGATTCTGGTGGGATTGTTCTAACGACTTATGGCACCGTTCGATCTTTATACTCGTGCAACGATTATTTTACTCAATTTGACCGTGTGGTGTTTGATGAATCGCATTCATTGAAAAGTATATTATCCATCACATGTCAGGCTTGTTCAAGTATCACCGCGCGATATCGCTGGTGTTTATCTGCCACTCCTATATCCAACTCCAATTGGCATACGCTTGTTCCACAGCTATCGATGTTAAATGTGGCTCCTTATCGATATTCGACGATGAAAAAGTTATACAATTACATTCCAGAGGAGTTGGTTCAATATGTGCAAAAACGTATCGAGAACGGAATCATTATGAAATATACCCGTGAGGGATTAAAGCATAAAAAGTTATCCTTTCACGATACTATTGTGGTAGAGAAAAATGTATCGGTTGAATTGTCTTCAGAGGAGAGGCAATTGTACAATGCTCTTCTGAAAAGAATGCAAACACGTGCGGATTCATCTGTATCAAAAAATTATATGTTTTTGAAAATGTTGATGGATAAATTATTTTTGTGCGGAAGTATTCCTCATGCAGTTCCTATTCGTTTCTTTGCAGAGTGTTTGGAAACATCTGATGCGCATAGTAATACCATTCAAGAGGTTGTCAATTCCATAGGATCAGGTGCTTTTCATAAGCAAGTGAAGGATACATTAAATAATTTGGATGAACAATCATGTTGCATTTGCATGGATACCATTGAGCGTCCAACTATCACCAAATGTTTGCATATTTATTGTCACGAATGCATTCACCAGCAATTGAAACACCGCAAGAAATGTCCCATGTGCCGTAAACCTATTGACGAGGCGTCTTTGGTGGAGATAGTGAAGAAAAAGCGTGATGTTGTGGAAGAAGGTTCTACCATCGAGTTTTATGATTATGTTGGTAGACGGTGTAGGATGGAAAAGAATATTCATCAATTGCATCAAAAACGACCCGAAAGTTCAAAGTTGAAAAAAATGAAAGAAATAATAGATAATTGTTCCGAACAAATTGTTATTTTTTCTAGATTTAAGGCAGTATTGAAATCGATAAAGGATATGTATCCAGAAGCATGTTTAATTACAGGTGCTACGAGTCGCAAGAATAGGAAAAAAGCTATCGATCAATTCCAGTCCGGTGCTAGTAAAATATTTCTATTATCGATTCATTGTGCATCGGTCGGTATCACGTTAACATCTGGATCTCACATGATATTTATGGAACCAGTATTGGACAAGGACATGAGAGATCAAGCAATTGGAAGGATAAATAGAACAGGACAGAGTAAAAAGATATATATCCATACATTGATGAACGATACAATTGATTTATGGATGTACTCTGCATTTAAAACTTATAATTCGAGAGATAGTGATAAAGAGAAAAGACATTTTTTTAGAGAGGAAACAATAAATTATTTATTATAATTTTCTTTTTTTCTTTTTAGGTGACTCTTTGAAAATAAAAATCTGCTCCATGACAGCTTCTACATCTTTTGTTTTTTCCCATTGGGATAGAGAATGTGGAAATTTATTCATAAACACAGATACCCACCTAGCAACCTTCCTTGATGACATGCCATTACGCTCCCAACATGATGAGAATAGACCGTGGAGTGTATCCGATTCAAATAATAAAAACGAAACGATGATAGAGCAATGGAAATCAAATTCTGTTTGTGGTGTTCCATTGAAAAGAATCATTGCATGCATCAACACACGGTCCATATCGTATAAATTCAATAGCTCTTGAAATTTATATTTATAATCTTCTGTCAAAATGATATCCTTGTCGTAATATCGCTGCACGGACGTCTCTTCAGGTGATTCCTTCATGAATAGGAGACTCTGTTTAGCAGTCCAACGCTCTGACGGGTCTCTTTTCAACATCATTGTACTTAACTTCTTGAGGGTAGGATCAGATATTGTATTGAGTAGAGATGGTAAATATTTGATGCGATCATCCAAATCTTTGGCATCTCGAAGTGGTAATAAGGGTTTACGATGTATCATTTGGTAAATAATACACCCCATAGCCCACATATCAATTGCCAATCCATATGATTCCTCTTCATGGATAATTTCCGGGGCGCGATACCATCTAGTTACCATATAATCAGAACCACGATGCAATTCATTGGAGAATTGTCTGGACAATCCAAAATCACACAATTTAGCACGTATACGGTCATTTGTAATATTCAAAAGGATATTTGATGGTTTGACGTCTCTGTGTGTGATATTGTGCGTGTGCAAAAACTGCAATCCGTGAAGACAATCCGTTAAAATGGAATTGATTTCTATTGATTTCAACCCGACGGATCGAATCTGTTTTGAAAGATCAATGGTCATCTGGTCCATATGGATTTCAATCGAACCATATCGATAATCAATCGTTTCCAATGGAACGATATATTTGCTTTCATATTTCAATACATGAATTTCACGAATAGCAGATTGTAAATTTGAAAGACCATCCTTTGATACTGATATTATTTTAACTGCTATACGTTCTTCTGGGTATGCCCAGACTTGACCATATGCACCACTTCCAATTGTTTTAGCCGTCATCTTTGAATATGTTTGTTATTTATTGGTGTGTTTAAATAGATATATTTAATAGATATAGATACCATATAATTATGTGATTAAAAAGTGATTCAATAAAAAAGCCACTACAATAGTTTCTATAGTGTATATATGTAAATAATAGCAGCATTAACAGTGCATATATGAAATATTTAAATAGGGATATTATTTTTACAGACACTAATATAATAAGTATCGAAATAAAGAATGGTCTGATCGATGGGATGGTTGTTTTATATGATAGGAACACTGGTATGATTCAGCGGTCATGTGAATATGATAGGGGTCTTCCATGTGGTATGTACTGTCAATATACGGGTAATAAAATATCCTATAAAATACATTATGTTTCACCTGAATACATATGGAGGGAGACAGCTGAAAAGTGTGCTACCTTTGTCTTAGACAATCCGTAATTACGCTGTATAAGAGATATATTAGAGCACAAGATAGTATTGCTACACTAAGAATATATAATAACATTTAGGATAATAAATATTTATATTTATACAACTTTTACTAGATCGCCCCGTACTTCCTGTTGTATTGTACGATACATTTCTTCTCTATCCAATCTCCTGTCAATATTCTCGATTTGATTTGTCATACACAACACCATCAATGAGAGTGCTACTGTGGCAGCTCCTACGAAGAAGAGGGTTATTTGATAGAGATATAATAATTTTTCAGTTTCGCAATCCGTTTTTAACATAAATATATCACTGTAGGAAGTCATTTTAGTAGATAAAAAACAATATATATACCACCATATAGATTATATCCACTTTGTGTTTAACCTATTAATTTCCCTTCCGGTATCGCATATGGTATTAAAAATATTTGCACCATAACCCATAAATGCCATAAATTAATTACATTGACATATTGAGTCAATGTGCATGTATCTATAACCAATGCATGTATCACTGTAAATGTAATAATTGATAGTATGCCACTTGCCACATGCCACCATTCCATTGTATACCAGTACAAATTAGTATAAACAATTAAAAGTAAAAGAAAATTGCATGTATCGAACACACGTGTACATATGTTCATGTATACATGACCCTGATTCAAAGTAGATGCAAATAACATTAGACACCATAATACACATAACGTTATTCTAGCCCACTCCGTATCAGTCCGTGTAAACGAGACCGAAAAGCCAAAGAAACACATCATTATATTTAGGAAAATGATAGAATATAATGGATAAGGTTTTTTCTTGAATTCTGAATACAACATTTAATACAATATTCTATTATATTTATAGTCACACCATATCACTATCAGTTTATTTTTATTTCTGATCAAATATACTATTCAATCACTATTTATATAATTTAAAGTAGGAATGATATATACACCGGTATAAATATAGAAATAATACAATTAAAATGAATCAATCCTTATATGATATCGGCGGCAGCTATGAAGAATTAAGAATTCAATCAGATGTCATATACAATGCTTTCATGAACAAAGATACCACTGAATTGGATAAAATGATATCGGATATCCATAAAATTACTTCTGAAAAACATCCTGAATTATCACAACGATACAAAGATATGACTGAAAGAACAATTGGAGATCCCATTCGTATTGCAAAACATGCCTATCTGTTATTTGGATTGTTTATGTCACCAGAGTATGCGAAATCACTTGTCGTACCAACTCCTAAAGTAAATCCTGTAAAATTTGAATTGTTTTACAAAACCGAATTGCCAAAATTGTGTACCAATCTTCAGAATGGAGTGTTTACATCTATTCAAGAGTTTGTAGAGAATGCGAGAACAGCATATATTGTATTATAATTTAGTTTTTTTATTCGACTCACTTGTATTTGTATCACGTTTTCTTTTAGTTTCCCATGCATCGTAATCATCATTATCATCCAGAATATCATCATCATCACTCTCCTCTTCGTAAATATCATCCTTCAATTCATCCGCATCGAAATCCTCTTCATCTGGATAATCTTCTTCCTCCTCTTCTTCATCCGTATTGCCCGGAGACCAATCAGACACTTCCTCCTCTTCCGATTCTTGCTCCGTGACAATATCGTGAAGCTCTTTCCATGACAATCCATCTTGTTTCTTGCGCTTGAACATGGCATCCCATGGAATAGGATCTGGTCCAGTCTCATACACCTCCACTCCATGTAGCTTCTCTTGAATCGTTTTCAAGTATTTCTTTCTCTGAATAGTAGAAATAGAAAACTGGGAAGTACCCATAACCATAGTCAAATCAAATGATCTCGTATAGGAAGTGAGGCGCTCTAAGAATACGACATCCACCTTATCCAGAGGCATGTATAATTTGGCTTCCGGGGAAAGGATTGCTGAATCTTCGATCCAAATAGTCGATTGATCGAACGTACGGTCCACACGACCTTCGAACCCTTCTTCCAAAGCTTTCACTCCCTTTGGAGCAATCGATTTCATTGCTTCGTTCAATTCAGCTACAACCACAACGTCATCATCTGATTTAGTAATCGGTTTGTTCAACCAGCTCCTACGGAAGATATATTCCGTTTTGCCGTCTGATTGAGGTGCTGTATCGAACACAATCATCAAATGTGCATCTCCTATGCGGAGTGAACAGGGAGAAAAATAACTGTTTTTTATGTTTTTTAATTCGACATCTCCCATAAATAGTTTCTCGTTCTCCTGTTTCAATTCAAATGTTTTGTTTTTGTAAGTCGTACATGTTAAAGTAAGTTTGCTCATCTGTTTATTCATATTTTTATTTGCTTATATAGTACCCAGCCACTCAAATCGACGTATTCCAGTCTATTATCTCCATCCCTTGATATTTGTTTGATAGTGATTAAATACAGTATTCTATCACTATACAGATTATTATACATAATATATAGATACATATACTTAAATAAAACAATAAAAAGAATAAATAAACAAACATGTCAGTTATCACAAACGAAACAATGGAAGAAGGTAAACGAATCGCTTTTGCAGGATGCATGGCTAGTGGGAAATCATTTGCAGCCGCATCGCTTAAAAAACATCTGGGAAACGCAAAAATAAAAAGTTTTTCAACCATGGTGAAATATTTAGCAGGAGAGAATTCTAAATTTGCACACCGTGAAGGATACCAATTGGTTGGAAGAGTCGGTAGAGCGATTGATCCAGAATGTTGGGTGAAACTACTTACAAAAGAGATCAATCAAATGGATAAAGAAGAGAATATTATTGTGGACGATATCCGCTACGAGAATGAATTGATTGCTCTACGTCAACTCGGATTCATCATCGTATACATGAAAACATCATGGCATGCCCGGTTGAAAAGAATACAACATAGGCACTGGGATGATCCACCAACATTCCATGACTTTGTGCAATGGACCACACACGATAGTGAGCTCCAGTTGGAGAGATTACCTGAAGGGATATTTGACAAGGTGATTGAGAACGAAGAAGAGTTGAAAGAATATATAAAATTAATTTAAATCAAAATTTTAACTGTTGATATTTCTTTTTAGGCTTTGTTAATTTCTTTATTGCTTTATTTATATTGGATTTTATTTTATTTTTACAATTGCCGTCGATATTATTATTATTGGGTGCAAGTACTGTACTGTCTAATAACTCTTTTAATTCGCCTCCCTCAGCTTCTGTCTTCCATTTACTACATCCAGAAAACCTTCCTTTTTGAGTACACCCCTTTAGAATGATAGATTTATTCATCGTTGCTACAGCCTGGCTACAAGATCGGGCTTGTTGTGCCCTTAATGCATTACCTTGCGTTCTTGCAACTGATTTTTTTGTATTTTCACGCATTTCTTTTTTAGTTGACATCCCTTTAATGGATATCATTTGAACAATATATAATATAAAAAATTACAATTCAAAACTCTTAGCGTATTCTTTATATAGATGTGTTGTCATATTTTTAATCATCCCTAAATCGACTCCTTCTCCATATATCATAAAAAAGACATATATCTTTATCACAAATAATATCACAAAGCTCTCTGTTATCTTGAGGCACCATACGGTCATTGGTATGCAGAATTTAAATTGATAATGAACTCCTATCAAGATGATAATCCATAAAGTAAACCACCACAATTCTTCCAACATTTATAAGATATCTATCTTCATTTATACTACCGATTTCGCTGTTGTACTGGTTAAAATTTTAAGTCACATATATTTTCGTTATTCATTTTATCTTGTGCTGCTTCTGCTTTTTTATATTCTTCCAAATCTTTTTTCCATTGTTTTCTTAGTCTTATATTTTTTCTTCTTCGTTTTATTAGCTCTATCTTTTCTTTTTGTTCAGATTTTGTCTGACCAATTGCCTTTATTTTATTAGATTGAGCTTTGATAGTTGTATCTAGATTATCGTATGATAGTTGAGCTTTTCGTTTTTTTTGTCTTGCTTTATATCCAGCATTTAATATCTTTTCTCTTTTTTCTTTGGTGCAAGACATCCCTTGTTTAATATATCCTATCATATGATTTATATTCTAAAATTTTAGTTGTGGTTCTGGTTGGATGGGTTTCCACCATGGTTTCTTTTTTTTCTTTTTTGTTGTCTCTTTCTTTTTCGGTGGTTCGGTCCAACTTTTATCACCTCCTTTTGTTGTTTTTTGTCTTTTGTTTACCGCGGCTGCTACTTCTGCTCTTCTTTTTTTTCTATCTTCATTGTCTTTACCAATCCCTTTTTTATAGTAAGACCAAAACGAATTAAGAACTCTTTGAGTTGAGTTATAAAGGGAATCACTTGGTTTAAATGGTTGAGATGATTTCCATGCTTTTTGTTCTTGTCTGAATTCTGGAATTTTGTTTTTAATATTCAGTATTCCTAGAGGATATTCTTTCATTTCCGAACAACTACCCTTGTATTTACAACCTGTCTTTGATTTTGTGCATACCTTACATGCTGCAAGAATACGTTTCCATTCGTTCCATGTTTTTATTATATTTCTCAAATTATATTTATAAATATCTTCATCTCCTTTCAAAACGATAGAATTTGACATCTCCTTCTTTATTATTCCTATCATATGATTTATATTCTAAAATTTTAGTTTGTACCTCTCAATCTTAATTATTCTTCTTCCACCTAAATCTTTTGCTTTCCGTTTCTTTCTTCCTCTTGTGATTCTAGATTTTGGGATTGGTTGATTTTTAATATTCCCTAACACCTTACGCTGATGATTATCTTTAATTTTACTTCTAAGTGCTGCTTTTAGTCTAGCGCCTTCTTGTTTTAATTGTTTTAAATTATTTATTTGATTCATATTTTTAATGGCTCCTAAAATTTGCGGAGGACTATGTTTATTATTTTTAAATACCGTATCTACATAACATTGTAATATCCATTCTAACGCTCGATCTATTTTAATTGGATTCCGATTAAATTTAGTACACTGAATTACTATCATTTTCAGAAGATTATTATTATTAAAATTAATATCATCATTGGGCTTCCATCCGGCACCATTATTCCATCTGTCATGTAACCATCTTTTTACATATCTTGGAGGTGTACACGCCATATATAAAAAAAATATTTAAATGATTTATAATAATATAAATTAGAATTTTAAGGACAGGAAATCATCGTCCACGAATCTTTTTTTCTTTTTTCGATTTCTTCTTTCTGCATTTGATATATAAGGAGTCACGATCACAACTTTCGAACCAATACCAGTTCCTTTCATTGCCTCTCCTATAGCTTTATTTTTATTATCTCCTTTCTTTTTAGTAGTTCCAGATGTATTATCTCCTTTCTTCAGCGTTTTATTTTGAGTTCCTGTTAATCTTAACTTATATTCTTTTACAAATTCCAGTAGATTTTTTTTCATTTTTTCGATTTCCTCCTTTAACGTCTGTTGTTTTGCTTGATTTGCAGTTATTTGTTTTTGAAAATTCTTCGCCTTATTTTTGACGTTCTTGTCTTCAATTTTTTTTGTTAGTTTATCTATTTCTTTTTGCAATGCTTCTAGTTCTGTCTTTTTTGCTGTCACATCGTTGATTAATTCTTTTAATTGTCTTTGAAATACTTTTTTAAGTATTTTTTTTGCCATTTCGTCTACATTATTCAACTTATATTTTTCTATCAATCCATTTAATTCCTTATTGTTTTTATCTTTATTTTTAGCTTCCTGTTTTTGCAAATTAATTGTTGCTATTCTGAGTTTTTCAATTGATGTTACAAGTGTTAATTTATTATTAAAGATTTTAAAAAATAACAATTTTTTTATTTTTTTCTGATCAGCAGCAACAACCTCACCTTCAAATTTAATTTGTGCTGTACTAGCAGCTGTTTTCATCCTAGATAACATTTCTTAAAATTATCCCCCTTATATATATTCCTCTTAAACCGATACTCTCGTAGCAAAGGATGCGTAGGAATTGATTCCGCATGCGTTCTTTCCTCTTTCGATGTGAATGTATCCTGATTTCCCCCACGACGGACCCCACGAGTTCTTGACAATCCAATACTCCGGAGTGTATCCAACTACTAGGACGGCGTGATCGACTTCTTTACCGCATTGATGCTCTCGAACGATACCATCGTGATAAAATTCAAACGCACTTTTGGTGGAATCAACTGCCACAGGTATCGGTCCATAGTGGTAAATGTTGTAAGCGAGATCTTTTTCTATGGATGTATCATGATATTGATCCGAAAAGCTGGTGTATGCGTGTACTTTAACATATGGATGTGTATGTCGTTTTTTACAGAAGCTGTCTATTCCTTTCCACGTGTCAAAAGATTCAGGAGCAATTGGATTATAGTAGGAATGGTAGTATACATCTTCCATCAATCCACCATCGCATCCACCTGATTCCGGTCCAGAGCAATCAAGGGCTTGTTGAATGGATAGAGGAATGAGTTTCCCAGTGAGTTTCTTGTACCAGAATTCTAGATGACCTACAGCAGCAAAGGCAAAGCATCCGCCGCATGTTCCTTGTGTTTTGGGTGAGGTGACATAATGATGGGTTCTCCAATCATGTGATGGTGGTGGTGGTTGTTTCGATTTAAGATGATGGGATTGAGTAAGACGTCTCTTTTTATCTTTTATATGAGTGTTTATTTTCCTTCGATTGATGTCTGATAAGCTGTGTAATTTGAGTGTAAGACCTTCGAACGATAGATTCTTCAACATATCTCTTTTTTTGGATAGTATATTAAATGCGTTATGTTCTTCTTCGATACTGTATGTTTTGTTGTGTTCTTTTTTGTATTCATGAAACCATGAAGGATAGGCTGACACAGTAGTTAAAAATAACAACAGTAATAGGATACGCATATATAGAGTATAAATATATTTATATATAGTATTATAATATGATTCAAGCATCCTTCGCGAGACCGGTGGGTTTATTTGATAATTGGTTTAATAAAGTAGTGACATGGTTAACGGCTGGAAATTATTGCCATTCTGAGTTTATTTTCACGTGGGATACAGCTACAGCAGAGTTATTTTTTGATTCATTGGATGGTCATGATAAACTCAAGGAGAGATACGTTGATTTCATGGAAGATGACCAGTTACATATATGTTTCTATGTACTTTGGGGTGATCGCACAGGATATCGTTTGTTGAAGCATTCCCATAATAATCCTTTTTACCGCATGCCGAATGAGACTCAATTTAAATGTGTCACGTTACCAATAAATCAAGAAGATGAGTTTGCGATGGCGCAATTTTTGTTAAAGCAGATAAAGAAGCCATATGATTATGCTGCCGCTTTGGGGTATTTCTTACCTGTCCGTTCCTCTCAAATGGAATATCCTCAATATTACTGTAGTGAATTGATGGTGTGTGCCTTACAGCATGTCCGTTTACATCAGGATGTCAATCCTAGTAGCGTGACACCAAATAGGTTGTACACTATTTTATCTCAATAAAATCATTTTGTGTTAAATCTTCTAAATAAATACATCTCTTTGTGTTCTTTAATGATTCCTTTACTGGTTCTCTCAATTTCTCTCGAATGACACCGAATTCACATATTCCCTCTATGCGGACAGACTTTTCTTTGAAATCCACTACACAGAATGCCACTAACCCATTGTCATAGGTTAATAGAGGGTCTCGATGACCGCCTCCTCTCCCAGCATATTGAAACATCCATGAGGTGCCGAACCTCTTAGCAGATTCTGTCGATTGAGATTTGATATGTAGATCGAATCCATCTATCTTGAGGTCTGCATCGAATGATTTCTGGTATTTGGAGTAGATCTCCATGTCTGGATCGGATATGGTACATGGTTTGTCGGTGAAGAATAAGGTGACAGCCCATTCCGCTATCTTTCCGGTGGTGGTCTGGTGAATCATAGCTTTTTGATTAAATTGGTTTCTTCTGTTTTTTTGCGCTAGAGTGGACGCTAATTCTTTTTTCGCGTATTCATTGCATAATTCGTAATAGAATTGCCATTCCTCGTCGGAGAAATAGATTGTATGTGGCATTTGGTGTATAAATACTTCGTTGGTGTATATAAATCTATCTATCATGTCAAACGAAGGTGAATATTTAGAAATGGTAAATGATTTGAAAGAACAATATATGGAGATGAAAGAGCGTCTTAGCAGGGAAATAGCTGAGAAAGATGAAAAAATAAGGTATTTTATGATTGATAGTGGTATTGAATCACCTCTTGTATTTAATCACAATCAATTTCATTCGACTCGTCCGGCAGCAGACTATCCTGTATATACAGATACATATCCAACTATACGATTCTATCGTTGCACGCGTTGTAATAAAACACATCCGTACCAATCTATTTGCTATATTTAAAGAGAAAACAGATATGCCAAAATGCCACACTTATCAGGACACTGGAAAATCCCAATTAAAAGTAAAAGAAAAAAAAAGAAAAAAAGTAGTAAAATTTGCGTTGGATTTAAAGCCGGAAGAGCTGGTGGATCATCTAATGGAAAGAACAACTATCAAAAAGTATCAAGTGAAATCCATTCTAAAAAAGAAGAGAGTATAAAAGATAATAATAAAATTTAATAAATGTTTCTTCAATTAAAAAATACTTTAAAGTTTGTAAATATTAAACCTTGTGCTCAAAAGATGTGTCGTTGTTTCGATGAGTTAGAAAAATACAATAAAAAAAATTATAAAAAATATACCAATTCTATCTCCGAACAAAAATATTATAATTACGAGAAATGTTATGAAAAGCAGACCAATATTAACAAGGATATCTTTTTGCTATGAGGTATTTAAAGAACTATTTATTTTTTAAATGTCTGTTATCAATGATAATACAAATGATGAATTGATGACAGCTTTTAATGAATTGGAATCAAAGGTATTGATATTACTTGAAAATATGCAAGGTATAGAACGCCGATTGAAAGCATTGGAGGAGATAGCTAAATCACATGGTGTGAAGGTGAACGATAATATGGTAGAAGCAGATCAATGCACTATAAATTAGAATATATTTTTTCTCAAATGAAACCTGCTCAGATTTTATTTGAGAAGGTTGTTTCTTTATCGAATGTATCAAATGATGAATTGATTCGATGTTCTGAAAAAAGGCGCTCATTAATGAATGCTATTTATTTTGGGAATGATATATATAAATATGGTGTTGACTATTATAATCATTTTAAAAATATTTTACCACAGTTGAAAACAGCAAAGTTATCTCATCAGCCTTTATTTCAATGGAATAATAACGGTTCTAGTTGCTGGTTGTTTGAGAAGATTCATTTGGAAAACCAATTGATGTTGGAAACGTGGAAAATGGCGATCCAATCAGATGATGCGAAAGAGACACGTTCATTGATGAAAGAATGTATTCAATATGGAATACATGCATTGGATACGCTCAACCAATATACGTGGGAGGATACTTCTATTATAGCTATGGAGACATTACAGGATCGTTATTACCTGTACCATATATGTAAAGCTGGTTCACAATATTATAAAGCGATGAATGCATTTTCCGTATCTACCAAAGGAGAAACCAATGGAAAATGTACACGTTTAGCATATGAATTTATGGACACTGCTACGTTGCTTTGGAAATCAGATGCATATGACGTACAAGAAAATACTATTTTAAAATCTAAATATTTACTTCAGATGGCAAATAATATGGATGCGGATGCATGTGGAGAGAAATGTGGTTTATTGAAGGATATTGTAAAAGAAAAACACACTCCTAGTCAAGTAAAAGAACAATATGACATCTGGAAACAGCAAAATGATCAGGTATATTTTCAGGACGAAAAAACGACCAAAACTATTACTTTTTCTCCTTTGAAAGATCTTTTTCAAAATCTACAAGGGATTGTTGAATAAATTTGACATATGATTTCACATTTGGCACGTTATAATTTTGCGCTACGTAAATACCAATGGCTACCCCGAAAGCTATACGCAACATAATAATGAAGAGATAAAAGGAAATATTTATAGTATTTCTTATCCATTATTTATTTTATATGGACAATTGTCCCATTTGCCTATGTCCCTCTAAAAGCATCTTTACTAATACTACATGCTCTCATTCATGGTGTAAACAGTGTCATAATAAACTAATACAATTTAAACACACTAGTTGCCCTCTTTGTAGAGAGGATATCCATTTGAAACGGCGTCCAGTACCGAAGAATGAATATATTGATTGGTTATTAGAAGGTGGTGTTCCAGTGATCAGATGGAGAAATAAAAGATGGACAAAACGGTTGCGGTGGAGGAGATAAAGAGTAATATAAATATATTTTTTTTTATTTTTATATATGGGATGTAAACTATCTATATCCGTAGTACATCCTAGTAAATCACCCAAATCACCAAAAAGGAAATCCTCTAAAGATATTCCCGAATCGCCTATATTTACGAAAAACGAAACATCCAATGTAGATTCCGACTCTGATTCATATACTACATTGTATATAGATACGCCGCCCGATTCTGAAAGGAAACGAGTATAAATAATGTAATTAATGTAAAACAAATGGGACAATGTGTAACATTATCAGTTGGTAATACAGGTGCTACTGTACTTCCTTCTGAAGGAAGCGGTGGTGGAACCACTATAAGTAATAATATGGGAGGAGGAGGAGAAGAGGAAGAAGAGGAAGAGGAAGAAGGATGCCTCGATATGGAAAACTGTTTTCCGTGTATATAAACAATAAAATATTTATTATAAAATGAGAAGAGGAATATCCAATCATTTAACTAATGTTATACGATTCTCTGAAAGAGGAAATCCTCGACGATACACTATCCAATTGGAAAACCCAACTAGCGAAATACATTCGTCTGTATTAGATGCCATAAGAGGAAGACATATACGATTTAGACCTAGAAGATCAACGATTAATCATGTTAATGTACAAAACGCGCCACCTGATCTAGTAGCCATGATAGAAACATTTATTAATGATCAAGAAGAAGAAACAACCGATAATGTTTCGATAGTCAATACCATTCCAGTATTTGTAGCCGAAGGCGATTTAGAGGATTGTACTGTCTGTCAAGATAAAATTAAGAAAGGAGATCAGTTTAGGAGACTTCCTTGTGGAGTGACTGTGAACCATTGTTTTCACAAAGATTGTATCGATCCATGGTTATCTAGAAACAGTACCTGTCCTAATTGCAGATCTAAATTGTTTTGATTTCTCCGTATTCTTTTAATCTATTATTGTAAATATTAAAGCATTCTATATGCTTCGGGTTATCTCCATCAGTGACAAATTGTGCACAAAATGCATAAATTTTATACCATCTACTATCTAGTATTTCTGGTGCTGAATGAGCCACTGTATCTTTTATGTTATTAATCGTTTTAGTCATTAATGGATCATCCAATGCTGTGCGCATTAATTCTAATGTTTGTAAAATAAATATACGTTTGTTCATTTTTTACAATATAGTTGTATTTATATACCCTCTCAACATTTACAAATAATGACATCTAGAAGAAGTAGATCCTCATTCGACACTGAATATTCTACTTTGAAGCCACCTAAATTGAAACGACAAGTTGCTCAAGAACTTCCATCGGAAATAACGAATGGATCTACAACCTACAAAATTATTAATTTCGCTGCTATCGCTGGACATTTCATTGCTGCCGCTGTAATGATTGGAGTTTATACGAATCGCGATGAATTGGTGGTACCTTACACCGAGAATTATCAAGCATGGATTAAAATAGAAAACCAAACATACAAAGGAGTTGAAATGATGAATAAAACATCTTGTGAATATTTGTCGCCTCCGGGAAGAGGATTGGAGACAAATGTGAATGGAGACTGGTGCGTTGTTCCTACAACCGGATCAGTCGGATGCGATGAAAATAACGAGAATTGTACTGGATTGGATTTAGGATGGCTAGTGATTTCCTTTCACTTGCTTTCATTTATCTTTCAAGGAGCAGCCGCTTTAACAGACGCATGTGAACAAGGTTTTTGTGGATACAAATATTCTGACATGATTCTCAGTGGTAAAAATCCTTTGCGATTTATTGAATATTCTATTAGTGCATCCATTATGTTGATGTGTATTGCTATTGTCAATGGAATCAGCAACATGCAACTCATCCTAGCTATTGCCGTACTAACTGCCTCGTGTCAATTGTGTGGAATGGTAGTTGAATTCTTGCCGTATCGATCATCCTTAAAGTGGATACTCCATTTGGTTGGATGGTTACAATTTATGACTGCATATTATTTTATTGCGCATAGTTTTTTAAAAGCTGTCGAAGAAACGGATGGTATTGGTCCACCTGATTTCGTCTGGGCGATAGTCATCGTATTATTCCTACTGTATGCTTCATTTGGAGTGGTTCAATTGGCTGAATTGTTTTGTGAAATGAAATGTAGTGAGACAGCATGTAAAAATTTACCGCTTTGGTGTAGGCGAAATCGTAAATTAGGTGGAATTGAAGGTGAAATACCACCAGAGTACAAGGAAATGATATACGTCTCTCTCTCTCTGGGTGCGAAATTGGTATTGGGTTTGTTGATATTTACCAATGTATTATTTATGCGTTGATATTCATGTAGCAAACATAAAATTAGATATTAACATACGAGTATTATCTTTTTGATCTTCTTCAAAATATACGTGTAAAAATCGAATAGGAGCATTTCCCTCTACTACAAATCTCACATGAGAATGAGTTCCTCCGTCTGTTTCCGATACTAAACAACCACAATAATGTACTATCATTTCTATCCATTCTTCTCTAGGTTTTGATAAATGATCATATATATATGGCATCAGAACAATTCTTACTCTCTGCACAAATGGTAAACACACACAATCAGGTGATAATTCTGATAAGTTGACCGTTTTACCTTCATCGATTGAATCAAACGGATTTTCGATACGTTTTACTTTTTTAATTTTTTTCCGTGATAATGGATTTCTATTTCCAGATCTAGATCTCCTACTTGCAGATGCTGCACTCAATTGCTTCAATAAATTCCGAACCTCACTCCGTTGAGCTTCGGTTAAAGGTTTAGGTGCTTTTGGAGCTGTATCCATTTAAGAGAAATAATTAATATATATATACTTAATATCCTATCTAAAACAGATGACCAAAACGGATTTATATTTGTATTTGATATCACACAATAAAAAAAATATTAAGACACATACTTACATAGGATGTGTAGAAGATTTTGTGAATCGATTAAATCAACACAACTTGATAGTGAATGGAGGACCACGTGTTACGAGACGTGCTGCCGGCAATTGGGAACCTGTATTAGTGCTAAAGCTACCAAAAGATCGTACTTTCGACTCGAAGAAAATAAAGAAAGAATGGAAGACCAGTAGCAGAGGATTGGAGTCTAGAATAAGGAAAGGATTTGCATTAGCTATTAAATATCATTTACCAGTATTTATTATGAAAAAGAGGAAGCATGAGGTGCCTGTGTTGGATATATTGAAAGATAAATGGAAGGATAACAAAATATCAGCCGATAAGAGTGTATGGGATAAACTATTAAATAATTCAGATTAATTTTAATTTTTTTCTAGCTCTAATTGTAGTGATTTGTTCTAATCTAGCATCATTTCGACGGATTTTCAATTCCAAACATTCTTTTGGGAAGTTGAAAATGATATTAGAAATGAAAGCACCGTACTTCTTTATCATTCTCTCCATCATACTTATCTCAAACATCTCTAATTTTGTAAATATCAAATGATACAGGTCTGCTTCTGTATGGATATCTATATTGAATTCCATTTCAGTGGAATCAATAATATACAAAATAATACCAGATACATGCGGTATATCCATCTTATCAATCATATCTACGTTGTACGACTTTGGTAAGATATTAGAAGCTAAGTAATCATCCTGTGACAATTTACGCTTTTTTGTTTGAGGTTCCTTTTTATATTTCCATGACTCAAGAATTAAACGATTGGATTCAAAATCAAATTTTATTTTTCGCAATCGATTATTTAACATTTGCAATTGATTCAAATCATCTGGCGTCATTTTAGGTGGTTTGTTGATTGTTATAGAGAATACTGATGGCAATTTATCATGAACACGGACTTTCATTTCATTCGCACCATCTATATTTGATATAACTTTGATAGTTTCTGTGATAAATTTTCTATCTGGTTCTTGTAAATTGGTTCGTGGTAAATTGCTTACTCTAGGGGCAGGTTGTGTTTCTGCCATAACATATATATGGAAAAGAACATCAGACTTAAATAGCCCATTTGTTTCAAAACCATCACAGATAAATATTTTCTACTCTGTTTAGGAGAATGGCAACGAATATCCACCCATCCATTATGGAAATCATAACGCATATCACATGTATAACCCCTTTTTTCAACTAGTTTTGTCCAGTTTTCAATGACACTATCGTTTAAATCTTCCAAATTAGATATTGTTAAAACAAATCCAGTATTATTATGCATTCTCCCTTTGAGAGCAACATTAATATCATTATTATCATGACAATCACTTGAAACGATGTCACTTTTTATATTTTCAATTGCCTCGTCTGTAGTAGATTCTATTCGAAATATATTCATTTTAAAATATATATTATGTATTTATAGTGGGTGCGTAATTACATCCATAATCCACAATCCCTTTATTTCTTTCAAAAATTTTCGTTGTTCATACCACTCTAAAAAAAATTGAAGTAAATGACGCTCCACTCCTTTGGTGAATGATAATATACCTACCCATTTGCATAAAATGTCAATATCATCATTTGTCCTGCTTATACAACGTATCAATGCATTCTTCATAATTTTTACAGCTTGTTTTTCAGTAATAGTCCACATCTCTATATCATCATCCATATTTACAAAAGTCTCATCATGAGCAATTCGCATGCAAATAGGTTTAGCATACAAGCGCAACCTTCGACTAAATTCTATTTTTATTCCTTTTACATCACACATACGACTGATTTGCTTCTCCCAGTAACCAGTTTTATGATCTATATTTACATTTGATGTAATCTCACGCAAAGAATAATTAGGCTTTTCATTATCTATTGGCGTTCTACACGATGGACACAACGGTCTGGAGGCATCGGCAACTGGATTGCCATTGTCGTCTATCTCCGGTCTCACATAATCCTTTAACGTGTTCAAACAATGAGAGCAGACTGTATGACCACATGGCTGTATTGTCACTGGTTTTACTCTACTACAATAATTCTTACGACATATTGGACATATTGGTGTAACTACAAAAGTATTGTCCACTATATCCGATATTTCAGATAGGTCAGAGAATTCCCCTGAAGATAGTAGTGTATCTGTCATTTAAAAAAAGAAAAATATACTTTAATATGGTAATATTTTATATCCATAATATAATGTTAAATCCATAGCATATTAATACCATTACAATGCTATTCCTATCGCTGTTAATGCTAACTCCATGTAAAAAATATTTAGCATGTGAATACAATATAAATTAAAAAACCTTTTTTACAATGTTATTCCATGGTATTTTTTACCATACTAACCCCTTGCTAAAATTAGTAGTCTAAGGTTCCTATATAAGTATAAAATTAAATAAAAAAATTTGAAAAAAAAAAAGTGTCTTCCTGAAATGACAAAGTGTTTAGCCTGCTAAACACTTTGTCATTTCAGGAACATAAAAAAAATTTTATTTTATACTTATATAGGAATTATTAGTATATGGATAATAATATTTATATGGTAAAATTTAATAGCATGAATTTAGTGTTACGGTAAAAAATAAATACCAAAAAGTGATTCATAAAAAATATATATTCAATCACTTTATTGAATCATGGATAAAAATAAAAACATTTATTATGTTGGAATGATTGTATAAAAGATGAATATAAAATATCAAATGAAAACAGAAACAGTCACGCTAAAAGGGATCGAATTTTCTATATGGGATGCAGAAAACATTTTAAAAGCTTCGGTGGTTGAAGTAACAGAGAAGAGAACGCTAGAGAAAGGAAAACCAATAGAAAATGGACTCCGCGACCCAAAATTAGGTCCTATTCATGGGAAGTGTGTCACATGTGGTAAAAGCAAAAGTAATTGCCATGGACACTTTGGTCACATTTCTTTAGTTGAACCAGTCTTCCATATATCATGGATATCCAATTTAATACATTGGATCAAATGCGTTTGCTCTTTCTGTGGTACCAGCACTCTCAAAGATTCAATACCATTAAAAGATATATGTAAACCTCGTAACAAAATGATGAGTAAACTTACTAAATTTCTAGTAACAAAGTGCACAAAATGTGGAAAGAAACAACCAAAATACACATGGAACAAAGAGAAACAATATCTGATGCGTGATATGGAACCATATGATACATGTGATATCCACCGACATCTCTTACAATTGGATCCCAAATTCATAAAACAATTAAAGGTAAGTCATCCAAAAGATATGTTAATAAATGTCTTACCAGTACCGCCGCATACAGTTAGACCACCAATCATGTCTGGAAATTCCATTAGAGGAGAAGACGATCTCACGTATCGACTTTTACAGATTATCCGCACAAATGATAAGCTGAAAAAGATGAAAGAAAACAATCGTCCAGATCATATCATATCGGATGCAAGAGAACATCTTCAAATGGCAGTCTCTGGATATATCAATCATAAAAAGATTGGAAACTCTCGTAAGAAATCTTCTAAACGAGAATACGGTTCTTTGGGACCTCGATTAACTGGTAAAGATGGAAGAGCAAGAGGTAATTTAATGGGTAAGCGATGTGATTTCACTGCTAGAACGGTAATTACTGGAGATGATAATTTAGGAATGCATGAGGTGGGAGTTCCAATATCTGTGGCGGACAAGTTGACTGTTCCTGTTAAAGTGACTGCCTATAATAAGAAATCATTTCAAGATATGTTAGCTAAAGTGGATACTCCTATTAAGTTTGTTGTTCGTCCCAACGGATCCAGAATTGATCTCTCTTACGTAAAGAAGTCTAATATTGTGTTAGACGTTGGATTTACAATTGAAAGGAGATTACAAGATGGAGATATCGTTTTATTCAATCGTCAGCCATCGCTTCACAAAATGTCTTTAATGGCACACGAGGTAAAAGTCTTACCGTATTCTACGTTTAGAATGAATCTCTCATGTACAACGCCATACAATGCTGACTTTGACGGAGACGAGATGAATCTACATGCTTTACAAACAGTGGAATCACAATCAGAGGCGAGGAACATCATGGCGGTCAAATATCAGATAGTATCTCCTCAGAGCAACCGTCCTGTGATGTCCGTTATACAAGATAGTCTGGTAGGTGCTTATCTATTGTCAGCAGATAATGTTATCGTTAGTAAATCTGTTTTTATGGATTGTGTGATGCGCATCCCACAATGGGATGGTCAATTCGAGGAAAAGGAAGAATATACGGGTAAAGAATTGATATCAATGACTTTACCAATGGTCAATTGGAAACGAGGTGGTGTGGAAATATTAAAAGGTCAATTGATTCGAGGACAATTAAATAAGAAAGTGTTGGGTACTTCACAAGGCTCCCTTATTCATGTCATTTATAATGATTGTGGACCGGATGAGACTATTTTATTTATCAATCGATTACAGCAAATTGTTCATAAATGGCTTACGGTTAGGGGGTTTTCTATTGGGATATCTGATATGATGACGCCAAAATATATTCGAGATCGAGTGATAGCAGAAAGGAAACAGGCATTTAAAGATGTTGCTTCGGAAACCAATGAACAGAAAGTGAACCAGCGATTGAATATTTGTCGTGATAGTATGGGTAAGATGGTTCAAGAGCCTTTGGATGACTCCAATCGATTCTCCTGCACGGTGAAATCAGGATCAAAAGGTTCGACTATTAATATTTCTCAGATCATGGCGGTGGTTGGACAACAGAATTTAGCTGGTCAGCGAATTCCAAATACGTGGACGGACCGTACTCTACCTCACTTCAAGAGAGGATCTAACGGAGCAGCAGAGCGTGGATTCGTCCAGCATTCTTACGTGGAAGGATTATCACCTGCTGAATTGTTTTTTCATGCGATTGCTGGTAGAGAAGGTATTATTGATACCGCATGTAAGACATCCGTTACTGGATATTTACAGCGTCGATTTATGAAAGCGCTAGAAAATATTAAAGTATATTGGGATAAATCCGTTCGCAATGCAGACGGAATGATGATTCAATTCAAATATGGCGACGACGGGTTCGATGCCATGCGTGTAGAAAAGCAAGTGATCTCCACGTTTAGCTATCCAAGTGAAAGAAAATATTTTGCAATTCAAGCAGAATATCAACAACTGGTACGAGATCACTTTTATCTAAAACAGCACGACTCTTGTAGAGATCCCAGTTTAGTTGGTACAAAACAATATATGCTCCCAATCAATATATCAAGGATCATCCACAATGCAAAGACTTTATTTGATTTCCCTTCAGAGGAGGTCCAACACGAGGAGATCTACAAACGGGTATGTAAATTGACTTCTTCAATTGACAATGATATGTTATGTATATTGATTCGGTCAGAATTATACTCGAAAAAGATGGTAGAAGAACATGCTTGTACAGAAGATAACTTAGAATATATCATCCATGAAATAAAAAAACAATACGAGATGATACATGCAGTGGCAGGTGAATCGGTTGGAGCGGTAGCAGCTCAATCGATAGGAGAACCTGCTACACAAATGACCCTTAACACATTTCATTTTGCAGGCGTCTCTTCAAAAAATGTCACGTTAGGTATACCTCGTTTGGAAGAGATTATTAATTGTACGAAAGGAGATAAATTGAAATCACCTCTATCGACATTTACGGCAAACAACATGGAAGAAATCGTCAAGCAAATGAAACATATACGTTTAGAAGATCTAGTTCAATCGTACAAGTTGACTACAACACCAGATAAGAAAGAAGTAGCATTCTTTGATTTATTCCCTGATCCAGATTACAAGCCGGGTTCCGATAAAACATTGGTATTGTATATGAAAGAATGGTACGATGTATGGAGTATTCGACGTGTGATTATGTCTGTAGGAAAATTAGTATGTGCTTATACAGATGGTCCTAAATCTATTTTTCACATACAAGGGAACGAGCAGCACCCCACGCTTGATTTAGACATGATGTACGAGCAGAAATTGAAAAATTTGACCATCAGGGGTATACCCGGTGCAGAATACACAGAGATTATCAAGCTCCCCGGAAAACCACCTCACATAGAAACATCACTTACAAATCTATATCAGATATTTTCATTGAATATACATCGTAATAAAGTATTTAGTATCAATGTACATGCTGTAAAGGCTACATTGGGGATTGAAGCGGCTAGAAACACTATAATCAAAGAAATAAGGAATATATTATCATTTTATGGTATTTATGTGAATTGTAGACATATTTTAATTTTAGTCGATTGGATGACCAATTCAGGTGATTTAACTCCATTGACAAGACATGGAATCCGTAAAGTGGATGCATCTCCTTTAAAGAGATCCACCTTTGAAGAAGTCGTCGATGTGTTTAATCAAGCAGCGTGTTTCAATGAAAAGGATGATTTGTTGGGAGTATCTGAATGTATTGTAGCTGGAGCACCACCAAACGTCGGAACAAACTATGGAGATTGTTATTTGGATAAGGAAATGGAACAGAAGCATAAGATTGATCCACCGTCTGTATTCAATACTACTGTTTTTGTGGATGATGATGAACCATGGATGAAAATGACGGAATCTGCTAAACCATGGGAATCATCCGCACCGGAAAATCCTTTCGTAGGTGGTGGTGGCTTGAGTGCTAATGGATTTGGTGTGATGGGTGGAATGATGCCAGCTGCTCCTGTAATACCACAATGGGGTCAGTGGGGACAGATGCCACAACAAGCTGCTCCTGTAATGCCACAACCATCCAATGGAATGTTTTATCAGCCAGCTCCTGTGATGCCTGCACCTCAATGGCAACCAACAGCAAATGATTGGTCTGTACCGAAATCACCAGAATATTCACCAAATGCGCCACCATCACCTGTGTATGCGGTACCGAAATCACCAATGTCGCCAGCGTATTCACCAACATCGCCCAGATATTCGCCGACGTCGCCTACGTACGATCCGAATGCTCCTCAATCTCCTCTGTACTCACCGACTTCACCATCATATCCTTTTGACGGAGAGCAGCCCATGGACGTTTCCCCCAAAAGCCCGGCTTATTCGCCGACTTCGCCCGCTTATTCTCCTCCAGAATCTCCGATGTCACCTGCTTACTCACCAAGATTTCAGGGTCCCCCGGTTCCAATGTATGATCCAAATCTTGTGGTTCCACCTGCGCCAAAGAAGTCTCATAAAAGGAAGACATTCTTAGAATAAAAAACAATGGGATGCATAACTCAAGTGTGGAGGCAATAAAAATAAACCAGTTCATACGTTGTAAATTATTTCTATCTACATGTAATATGACACCTAATACTGTTCCTAACCAATTCCCAATCACTCCAGATAAATTCGATATCGCCATCATGGTTGCATAGAGAGATCCCTCCACGCCTTCATGGCATCCTTTTGATACCAGCACGATAAGCGGCATTAAAATTAGCGTACCAAAAAATGATTCCGCTACTCCGTCACACAACACTATCCAAAAATAAGGAAAGATATCTAATACCACAAATAACTGAGCCATTCTACATACATAAGTCCCTATAAGTCCCATCAATATAATAATGCCTGCTTGTTTATCCAACAGAAATCTATTGTAAGTGATGGTTGCTAAAAAAAAGGTTAACGAACTACTCACAGTCAACCACGAGAATTGTGTTGGTGTATAACCCAGTTGTTCCTGTAAAAAATATACGTAGAATTGACCATAACTAGGTGCAATATTCATTATAAAAAGCAATCCGGCTAAATGTTTTTGTTCTTTTAAATTTTGCCATAAAACATAAAACACCCTAGTATTCTGTTTCGAAGATACTTTTTTCAACTTCCATACGGATATAGATGTAATAAACGGCATGATCGCACAAATACGAAATACATTCACTGCACCAATTGCAGAATAAGCGATACCTCCTGTAAAAGCACCAATCAAACTCCCTAGAGCACGTGCAGTCCAACAATTTGATTGTATATTTCCAATTGTTTCCTCTTTTTTAGTCATCTTTACCATTATACTATCGGAACAGACGTCCGCATAGCACACCAACCATGATATAAATGTCAAAGCAAGTACAAATAATTTAGGGGATTCAATAACAACATTGATGCAAACATACACAAAAGATGCCAAATAAAAGGAGATAGATATGTATGGGCGTCGATTACCCCAATCAAAAATGGGATAGGAATCTGATACAATGCCGTACAATGGTTTAAAACACCACGGACTCGAAACCATTACCATCCCCATACTGACATCCACTGGCGAGAGATTCAAGTGATTGATCAAAGTAAATTGTACCGCAATTGCAGCAAATGATAAACACCATCCAAATGTAAAGTAACACTGATATAAAAAAATGTTGTCCATGATATAAGATAACTTTGCATAATATATATACATGGATTTATGCTACAATATTATATATATATGCCTTTCCCATAAAATAAAATGGCACGTGACGTAGAAACCGGCGAAAGAAAAGACAATGAAAAAAGAATGAATCATTATAAAATGCAAGAACAAGATAAATTTATTTCAAGATCCTATTGGTTATGTGCAACATTGTTTTTTATTACTGGAATAGCCATGGTGACAGCAGTCTTACAAGGTCTATACAAAGAAATGGCACTCGCCCAAACCCTCATGGTCACTGTATTCGGAGTAGCGTATATGGTTATATTAATGGTAATGTGCTTCTGTAGAAATAACGACACATTAAGAGTGCCGTTCCTATTGTTCATATCCTTTTTCATAGGATTGATTAGTGGATTCATGATGGGAGTAAACCTTAAAATGGTCGTAGAGCATCTACAAGATTAAAAAAATAAGATATAATATTTTATATAGATATCCTATAAATATATTATTTTTAAAAATAAATTTGTATGTATAAAAGGACCTCTTTTTACTTTTTAGCTATCTCAAATGATTATCGTAAAAAGAACAGGAAGTAACGAAGAATTCAATTCAACTAAGCTAAAACAATTTATAACCAATATGACCTCAATCGAACCCCAATTGCCTTCTATTGACATAGAAAAAGTTGTCAAAAAAGTAAAAAATGGATTGTCTGATAAGATGACGTCCAATGAAATGCTCTCCTATCTTTCTGATTTTTGTGCGGGCATGGGAACCGAATCGTACGATTATTCCATATTAGCTGGAAGAATTACAACTATTTCACTTTACAATGAAACACCTGCTACTTTCACCGAAGCCATGCTCAGAGTGAAACATTTATTAACAGATGAATTCCTCACTAAATTGAACTCCGATTTTGATTACGACTCGAAAATAAGAGAAACAAACGATTTTCAATACGATATCATCGGAATCAAAACACTCATGCGATCCTATCTCCTAAAAGATAATAAAGGATATGTAGAAAGACCACAATACTTGCTCATGAGAGTAGCCCTCTTCTTATGTGATACGCCAGATGAAACTATGGAAACCTATTATATCATGTCCAACGGTCTATACACACACGCATCACCTACACTATTTCACTGTGGATTGAAACAACATCAATTGGCTTCCTGTTTTCTGATGACCATGAAAGAGGATTCCATTGAAGGGATTTATGACACCCTGAAAGATACCGCTTTGATCAGTAAATCAGCTGGTGGAATAGGTATCTCCGTATCCAACATCCGCGCCAAAGGATCTCCTATTACAGGAACCAATGGGACATCCAATGGTTTGGTACCCATGCTACGAGTCTTTAACAACACCGCACGATATTGTGATCAAGGTGGAGGCAAACGTAAAGGATCTTTTGCTATTTTCATCGAACCATGGCATGCTGATATATTTGATGTTCTCTCTCTTAAATTGAATCATGGTCTAGAAGAGGAACGAGCACGTGATTTGTTCTATTCTCTATGGATACCTGATAAATTCATGAGAGCTGTAGAATCAGATACAGATTGGCATCTATTCTGTCCAACGGATGTCCCCGGTCTACAGGAATCCTATGGAAAGAGATTCGATATCATATATGATAGAGCGTGTGCTGAAAAGAAATACAAACAGAAATTCAAAGCAAGGGAATTATGGAGTCGAATCATTGCCACTCAAATGGAAACCGGTACACCATATCTCATGTACAAAAACGCATGCAATTCGAAATCCAATCAACAGCATCTAGGTATCATCAAATCATCCAACCTATGTGCAGAGATTGTCGAATATTCCGCGCCAGATGAAACCGCTGTATGCACCTTAGCATCCATTGCTCTACCCAAATTTGTTGGCATCAACGGTTTCGACTTTCATAAATTGAGACAAACCGCAATGACCGTTACAAAAAATCTCAATCATGTCATTGACAAAACGTCTTACCCTGTCAAAGCCGCTGAAAACAGCAACAAACGTCACAGACCAATTGGAATGGGAGTTCAAGGTCTAGCTGATGTTTTTCAAATGATGGGAATCCCATACAACAGCAAAGAAGCACTTGATCTCAATAACGATATATTCGAAACCATCTATCACGGTGCAGTAGATATGTCCATTCAATTGGCTAGATTGAGAGGAGTATATCAATCCTACCCCGGATCACCTTCCTCTAAAGGATTACTCAACTTTGATCTATGGAAACATACTCCGTCCAACCGATGGGATTGGGAACCATTGAGAACCGATCTAAAAGAATATGGCATGAGAAATTCACTTCTAGTTGCTCTCATGCCAACAGCGTCCTCCGCATCCATTCTAGGGAACACCGAATCATTTGAACCACGCACCTCTAATCTCTATGTCAGGAGAGTCCTATCTGGTGAATTCATGATCATGAACAAGTACTTAGAAAGTTCCTGCAAAAAACGTAACCTATGGACACAAACCCTTAGAGACCAACTCATTCGTGACAGAGGCTCCGTTCAGAACACCAATCTACCACAAGATATCAAGAACGTATTCAAAACAGTATGGGAAATGAGTCAGAAAGCTCTGATTGATCTCTCTCGCGGAAGAGCTCCTTACGTATGTCAATCTCAGTCTCTGAATCTTTATCAATCGACGCCAACTCAAAATTCATTGAATTCCATGCATTTTTATGCGTGGAAACAAGGTTTGAAAACCGGACAATATTATTTACGGACTCAGCCAAAGGCAAATGCGATAGCATTCACGGTAGAGAATACTGTAGCAGAAGAAGTCGGATACAAGAAACCTAGGAGTGGATATACCATTTATTCTAAATCACAGTGTAATTATTGTGATAAATTGAAGGAAAAGATGCCAGACGCGTATGTAATCAATTGTGACGATTATCTAGAGGAAGTGGATGAGTTTTTAGATTTCATTGGCACCCTAACGGACAAATCACCCACATCTTTTCCTATGGTATTTCACGATGGTGAATTCGTAGGAGGATATCAAGAGGCGTCCAATCATAATAGTGGAGAGTGTATTTCATGTTCAGCTTAATTTAATTCTTTTTTATTATATATATTTATATGATTCTACTTAAGATATGCAACGTGCTGGAAATAAAGCAAAAAAGAAAACGGAGCAACGAGAGAAAGTTAATAATGAGGTGAAAATAGATGCATATAAAAAGTGGTATAGGAAAGTAAGCCAATGTATGAAATCAAGAACTAAAGATTGCTTAGACAAATTGATTAAATTAATAGCAAGAGGTAGGGAATTGGTAGACGACCCTGATTTAGGACACATGAAATCATCAATTAATGCAATGATAAAATTAATGAAAGCTAAAACAACAACAATGACGCAGGATCTGGTAGATGATGCAAATAAAAAAAATGGAAAAACGGTAACGAATAGATCAAATAGATCGGGTAGTGGATATCAAGAATTAAAATTTTAAAATAAATTTAATTTTGCATTATTCAACCTAGGATGAATTGCATATTTTAATCCCTTTAAATCAGTTCTGTTTGGATCAGAACAGACCAAATCACTTCTTTTCATTCCGAAAATTGTATCTGCTTGACAGATATCACCTTTGACCATAACACAAAAGAACAATGTATCACCACCTTCCTTACCATTAGTACGTGTATATGGATCCACCACTTTAATTTTGTTTCCTCTTTTTCTTCGAACTTGAAATTGATAACCATTGCGATCACGCTTTTTCTTTGCACATGATTTCACTTCCACTTGCCATACTTTACCAGACGCATCTTTAAATGCCATGTCTGATGTAGCTCTCGTGTCACGATTAAAGTTTGGCTCTTGAAGCTCAATTACATTTGGATGTGCTTTCAATACAGACCATACGAAATATTCTGCTTTACGACCTTGAACTAGAGAGGTCATAATATTTGATTTATGACCTTTTCCATCATTGCATTGTCTCCAACTGCTTGCTCCTCTTACGTTTTGCATCGTACATGATGCTTCAATCTGTTGAATGATACTTTTTGGTACTCGAAACATTTGACTTTTGTTTTGTTTGTTTTGATATATGTGCATACATTTGTTGTCATAGTGATTGAAGTAGGTAGTTTTGGTCGTGATTCAATATAAAATTAAGGTATTTAATCACTTTTTTAGATACCTTTTATATATACATATATACACCGACATATAAAAGTATCCTATTTATCTATCAAGATGGATTGTTTATTAATCAAACAAGCATTATACAAAGGGAAACATTATACACCAGAAGAATGGAGCAATCATCCAGAACAACTCAGTAAGTCAAGAAAGAAAGACGAAATCAAATTAGAATGTCCAGATGGATGTGAATTGGGATTTCGCTGTGGTCATATGAGAAAAGGTGTTTCTGTTCAACCACACTTTTTCCATAAGTGTCAAGATAGGAAAGCTTCTTGTTTATACATGAAGAAATATCGTCATCACAAAGGAGGAGGGGAATCAATTGAGCATATGTTGGCAAAGAATATGATAGCTGATATGGATGTATCGTTTGAGCGCACCTGTATACATCCATCTTGTCATAACAGTGCCATTATAAAACCAGAAACCTTGTGGACATCCGATACAGAAGTCAGGGTAAATGATAAATGGTTGGCAGATGTAGTTTATTACGGATTAGACGAGGAAATCAAATGCGTTATTGAAGTCAAACATAAGCATGCTGTCGATGGCGCAAAACGTAAATGGTTACTAAATCAACCATTTGACTACATGGAAGTCTCTACCAATGAAGATGTTTCGAAAACTAGATACCAAATAATTGATATGAAGGGTGATTATTATTGTATGGATTCTGAAATGTTACAGTGTCATACTGAAAGAAAACAATTGGATGCCTATTTTGTAAAATGGTGCTTACGACAGGATCTGACAAAAGGATCGTGGTATTTATATCAGAGGTGGGGAAGCAAAGATTGTGAAGATTATGATTGCACTTGTAATATTGATGATCTCCATAGATATGGTTATGATTTTTTGCTATTGGATAAAGATTGTTCGTTGAGAGAAAAATTCAATTCTTTTCCTCAATTGGTACAAGCAGAGAAAGATCAAGAAGAAGAAAAACGACAAGCGGAAAAAGAAGCAGAAAGATGGAGAGAAATGGAAAAATTAAGATTGAAAAAAGAACAAGAGGAAATTGCATTAAGTAAAACATTAACCGATACTGAATGGCGTGCTAAATGGAGAAATAGTGAAATTAATAAATATCTTAGTGAATTAAGATTTAAATCCAGACATGGAACTTCACGTTATCTATCAGATTCAGATGCAAGAGTACCTAGTGGAAAATTCAAAGGTATTCACATATTATTAGTTGCTTACATCTATCCACATCAAATTAATTGGATTTTAGGATATATGCGTCATCCCACGAGGACGTGGAGAGAGTATATCGAAAAATACGATGCGTTATATGAATTTTGTCATTATTTGACACGTGGGTATAAACTCAAATACGTTCCGACTTATAGAATACCATATACAAGTACTATATATGGAACGACAGCTCCTTTCAATGGCAACATTTATCATAAACTTATTGAAAAATTACGAGAGGGATCAACAGAGATATACAAAGATAATGTATACCATTGGGATGAAATGATAAAGAGATTAATAGCCGAAGAAGAAGAAAGACATAAAGAAAGGGAAAGTTTGAGACTGAAAAGAAAAAGAGAACAAGAAGCAGAAGAAACCCGTTTGAGACTGAAAAGAAAAAGAGAACAAGAAGCAGAAGAAACCCGTTTAAGACTTGAAAAGGAAAAAGCAGAAGCAGAAGAAGAAAGATTGAGACTGAAAAGAAAAAGAGAACAAGAAGCAGAAGAAACCCGTTTAAGACTTGAAAAGGAAAACGCAAAAGCAAAATATTTACATCAGAAATGGATTTATGAAGATAAAATGAGACAAAAAGCGGTAGAAGCCCGTCTGAAACTTGCAAAGGAGGAAGAGGAACGCCGTAAAAAGGAGAGAGAGGAACGCCGTAAAAAACAAATGATAAGAGAACAAAATTTTGAAAAAGATTGGATAAATAGTCCTATTAATAAATATCTATTAGAAAAAGAACCAAAATATGAGTACAATTGTTCGTGGAAAAGTTGTAAATGGAACGGGGTTCATTTATTATTGATAGCATATGCGGATCCAGAGAAGTTAGTATCAATACAGATGAATGAAAAAGGACATAAAGATGATATTTATCGTTTTATTAAAGTAGTAAGAAATAATACAACATATATCTTACCCGATTTTTGGGACAAAATATTCTACGATGAATATAACCATAAACAGATGACATTTGAGTATCAAGAGAGTAAGATAGAGAAATTGGTAATGGCAAGATGGCAACAATATAGAAGATGGTATTAAAGCATTAAAAACATTTTATAAGTGATCCATTGGATCTTTTCTTTTCCTAATTTATCTTTCCATTTCATTTTAATTTGTTTTTTCACATTGTCTATTTCTACAATCGTAATCACGCGTTTAATTTCAATTACATCTCCAACCTTAATATCAACTGAATTTGGATTGCTCATTTATATAATTGGATGGCATATTTATACTTTAATAATTGGGTATAAATATATCTGTTTATATGATAAATGGCATGTCGAATCTGTTTAGAAGAAACTGGTGATTTGATATCCCCTTGTGCTTGTAAAGGAACCAGTGGATACGTTCACAGTGAGTGTCTGGATAAGTGGATTCATATTAACGCGGATAAGCGTTTAGATTGTGAAATATGCCATCATGAATTTCAAATGGAGGAGGTCTGTTCATTTCAGCCGTATCGATATTGTTTTCAATGTTGGCGTTGCAGGGTGAAACATCCCACACATATGAAATTTCTCTTTCATGTATTTGGTCTTACGTTGGTAATAGCTTCATGGACTCCCATTGAACAGTATATATTCTTATCTGCTATCTCGACACTGGTATCATTGATCTTGATAGTGGTGAATACAATAGCAAAACCATCGATTATACACAATTATTTTAATTTGATTTTATCTGGTAAATGTGCATTTTCACTTGCATATTTCATAGCAATATTGACTAATTATATCGTATCTGAAACCCGATGCGAAGATGCATGCATTTCTATTGGACATTCATGTGATTATTCGTGTCCAGTTTACATGGAAACAGTAGCAGATTATGCTAGTATGGATAATAGTTGTTTATTTGAATTAGTGAATATATTCATATTGGTTATTATTAGGGGAATATTTTTATGTTGCGTGTATATGCGCAAAACTCAATTTCAAAATCTCATAGAAGAGAATCGTTGTCTTCTATATTCGTCAGCGCCGCCTTCGCCTTCTTCTTCATCTCCTTCATCACCGTCGGGTTTAGCGGATTTATCGGTTTGACCTACTTGTTTGAATCCTCCTTTGTTTTCGACGGTTTGAGATGCACGTGCGGTTAAGAAGGAGACCACTAATAATATTAGATAGACAATGACATTCACTAAACTGTATGCCAACCATGCATCATTTAATTTACTACGAGGATGGCATATTGGATCACATCCCCAATACCAATAATCGTGTAATAATGGCATAGTTGATGGTTCTAGATCTTCTGCACCAGCGGATTGAGCCGCTTGAGCTAACACTCCTCCTTGCGAAGCATCGTAATTCATAACATTTGCCCAATCAATTAATATAGGGTCGTTGCTACCACTACCAAATGTATTTATATTTTGTAAATCTGGATCATATGCGTTAAATGTACAATCCGAAAATGTCTCGATCTTGTATCCAGCTGATTTCAATCGTGCTATAGGATTACCAGCATAGGACGTGTCTAAACACGTACCTGATTTATCAGCCAATTCCCATTCGGCTAGAATACCCATTTTATTTAAGCGAAGTGCTAGAATAACAGAAGATGCTACGAATGCAATGACATAATACACCCCCAATATATTACCCGGTAAACTCAAGAATTGTTTTTGTTTTGATCCCAAAGCAGAAAATGGACCAACTAAAGACATTAAAAAACTACCTACAGCTAAACATGTTTCAACGATGGCATAAGTAGCTGGATCATCTGGTTGTAGATTTGTATCAGAAAAAACATGATAATCGAATAAAAAAGGCATCGTGGTTAAAAGTGCCGCTGACACCCAGAATCCATGAGCAGTAGATAAGAAAGATATTGCAAATAAGAGACCATGTAATTCAACAGCCATTGTTTAAAAATAAATCAGTAGAATAAATACTAATGTTTCATTGATTATCTATTTCTTTGTATTTTTATTTTAGGGGATCTCGATCTCCACCTTCTCTTTTTAGGTGACCTTGATCTCCACCTTCTCTTTTTTTTCACAGGAGATAGAGAATTCACTTTCACAATTGGTATTGATGCACGCTTGAATTTATTCAAATATGCTCGTCGAAATACATATGGATTAGAGTTGTTACAACGTAGAACCTCAGTCGTTTTGTCAATCAATTCCAAATTACAACTGGGTTCTTTTCCTTTAAACAATTTATTTAATATACGATCCACTACGAAAGATATTTCACATGTTAATTGATCCAATTCAATACTCTGTACTTTACTGGATGTTTCAAATCGATACAAGAGATTCATCTTTATAAATATATCTATACCTTTATACTGCTTCGTATGTTTTTTGTGTCAATGAAGGTATCTTTTGAACAATTCTATATTGACAGTGATTACAATATACCAAATCTTCAGAAGTGAGAAATACTGGTTTTAAACACTTTTTACACAGATACTTTACAGATGCGACGGAAGGGACACTTAATCTCTGTTTCTTTATAGGTTGTTTTTCAAATGTTTTCTCCGGTTCAGGTACAGATGTTAATCGATAGAGTGCTAATGCATTCATCGATTGTGTCCTTTAAAAAATCAAATATATATTTATACCACTATACTATATGAAATAAAGTGATTGAATATATTAGTGGAAGTGATTGTATACTAAATGCCAAAATTATTTCAGTGTGCCAATTGTAGAAAAACCTTATTAGGTGGTACATACACCCTAATAAAACATTTTGAAAAATGCATACTTGAAAAAGCACCAAATAGCACTATTGTTATTACTGAAAAAAAGAATACGATTAAATACAATGGCAAGCATTAATTGAATCACTGCAAACATATAAAATTATATATATTATAATATAAAGTACACTAACTATTTTAATGTCTAAAGATACAAATGATTACCAACATAACACACCGAAACCCAAATAGGGCTATTCTATTCTCTGATTTACACTATTCACACGAAACGGAGGAGACTTGCTTTCAAGTATTAGATTTTATCCATGAACAATCGGTAAAACACCGTGCAAAAATCTATTTTTTAGGAGACTTTTGGGACCATGTATATCGACGTGGTACACTTCCAGTAGATCTCCTCAATCGAATGATACGCTATTTTAAAGAAAAATGGACGTCTGATATGATCATGATACCGGGAAATCATGATTGGTTTGACTCTGCTGAGACAGAACATGGGTTAGAGGCATTCCATACTATCAAAAATATACGAGTCATTGATAAATTCACTGAAATGGATGATTTATTGTTTCTTCCATATTGCAAGGATCACTCCAAAATAGAAGAGATTGTTGCAATGCAAAAAGGATGGAAATGCGCATTCGCTCACCTAGATATCGTTGGTGCAAAGATGAACAATACAAGACTATCTACAAAAGGATTGTCACATTCTACCTTTGATTTCCCAGTGTACACTGGTCATTATCATTCACCATCCTCTCACGGGAACGTCCATTACATTGGATCTCCTTATCAGGTACATCTAGGAGAAGCTGGCGATCAAAAATCACTCAAGGTGATAGATCTCAATACTGGATTGGTATACAAAGATATCCCTATATCAATAGGAAAGAGGCACTTTAAAGTGAAATCCATTGAAGATATGTCTCTTTATCGCGAGGGTGATCGTGTGATAGTGGAAGAAGAACCACCTGAGCACATCGAGAGGGAATTAAGTGAAAGAGGTGTGTCGGTGGAGATTGTAAAGAAACCGAAAAAAACTTCTGAATTACGATTAAAGGAAGATCCTACCAATACTGTCGAATATTGGAAAAAGTATTGCGACATTCAGGGGATTACCGAAGACATGGTGGAATATTCTATTAAAACGATTCTTAAATCGGACGAATTACCATCTTACCGCAATAATATATTAAAGGAGTCTATCGTATGTGATATCAAAAAGATGCGGATCATGAATTTTGGTCCTTTCGTAGGAGATCATGTGGTTCACTTTGAAGATGGTGTTACTTTAGTGACTGGTAACTACAAGACAAAAGAAGGAACGGATTCCAATGGTGCAGGTAAATCTCTATATACAGCAGGTGCTTTATTATGGGGATTCACTGGTAAAACAGATCCTAGATTTGGAGAAGCTTACAATATGTCTCAGGGATATATTGTATCCCATGGAGAACAATCCGCAAGTGTATCTATTTACGGATCGGTGAATGGTTCCTCGTTTGTTGTTACTCGAATAAAAAAACGTGATTCTCCTTGCAAATTGACTTTTACAATAGAGGATTCAGATGTTGGTAACAATACGATCAAGATGACTCAAGAGAGAATCAATCGTAGGTTGTTTGGTCTTGATCAAATAGAAAAATTATTTGACTTCTTGACACGTACTATGATATGGACTCAGAAGAAAGTATTGCGTTTCTTAGATTCATCCGATAAGGCATCAAAGGAAGAGATTGCCAATCTAGTGGATATCGATATATGGGATGAGATGTGGATGATCTGTCGTAAATTGGTACTCTTCGGAAAGAGGGATATCAGTGTTAAGGAAAGAGAGATTGAATATGAGAAGAGACGTATGAAAGAGAATGAAGAAAGAATCAAAAGGATGAAAGAGAAGATTGAAGGATGGCATAAAGCAAAACGGTATACTATTGATCAATTAAAGGAGAAGATTACATCAACTCCTTTAGGAGCGAAGCCAGAGGTGGACGAGAAGAAGAGATTAGATCTCTCCATAAAGATCAAAATGGCGGAGGATTATTTGAATGCAGTGAAAGTTAATAATAATCCTCTGGTATTGGAGAATGATTTAAAATTCAAAATGATGAGAAGCGACCGTGCTCGATTATTGAAAAAGAATCAAGAGATTCTACAACAAATCAGAGATATGTCTGCTTTGGGAACTACATGCTATGTCTGTTCGTCTGAAATCTCTCCATTGAAAGTGGCAACACAGATTAAAGAATTACGATCTAGAATGACGGATCTGGTTGCTTTTGATGAGAATTACAAACAGGAACTGGACAAATGGATGAAGAGGAGTGCCACCCATAGTAAAAAAGTACAAGAAGAAACCGACATAAAATTGAAATCCTTGAGAGAACAGATGAAACAAATCGCGGATCAGAAGCAAAATCTTGTGCAGTATGAATTATTGGAACAAAAGAGAAGAGATTGGCAATTGGTTCTAGAGATCAAAGAAAAGGAGACATGTCCCTATGAGATCCCTGAAGACTATGCTTCCAATATAGAGCAAATGACTTCGGAATTGAAACAGATGAAAGAAGAGAAAAAAACATTGTCTTTTCTGGAAGGTCATTTTGGTCGTAATGGCATCCAATCCTTTCTAATTGAATCGACAACACAGAAATTATCTGAAAAGGTACAAGAATTATGTGGAATGTCTTTCGATATAGGTCATACTGACAAAGAAAGGTTGGATAAGAAAGTGGATGGAGAGCCTCTTTGGCTGATGTCTGGAGGGGAATACCAACGACTACAGATAGCTTGTTTCTTAGCATACCGTGAGTTGTTGCAGAGTATCAAAGGTTGGTCGTGCAATTTGATGATATTGGATGAGCCGGATACGCATGTGGACGCGACTGGTGTAAAGGATATGATGAAGATGATATCGGATCAAACGGCTGGCTGTACAATAGTTATATCACATACGAATATGTTGCATCGTGATATGTCTTTATTTGATAGACATGTAGAGATAGAGAGAGATGAGAAAGGATCTCGTAAAAGAAAATTATAATTCTAATTTATTTTTTATTTTTTTCATGGTAAGTGTAACGTTTTCTGGAGGGTGTTTATGGATTAATCTTAATAATATATTCGAGAGTGCATCTTGTGTATCTGTCCAATTTTGTAACGTATCAAGTGCTTTACTGAAATTCTTTTTCATTGCATCTTTCCATATTTCAAATTCTTTGATGCGAGTATCCGTTTGATAGGATAACAATAAATGTTCTTGTACTTGGTCCGATAAACTCATGTTTTTCCATCGAAGGAGATATTCTTGTTGTGTTTCAGTACACCATTTTGTGTTTAAAGCACAATTCCTTTCAAAATATTCATATATAAAGGAAGTTAAGGTTGGATATTCCATTGTACCGTTGTACAATTTAAACCGTTCATTGTTGTGGGAGTAGGCGATGTATGGAAATGTCAATTCACTTGTATTGAAAGCAATAAAATGATTACAGAAATATTTGTTTCCACGTAAGCCACAATCCATTTCCCCTACAATCAAATCTTTATTTGAAGTTACCCATTTGTCTTTTTCTGTTGCTAACATATCCCATGTAGAACTTTTAAACATTCTGTCGTGATGAATGGACGAATTCCAAAATAAGAAAATGATATCTTTTCCGTATGTAAAGCTATCAAATGTATCACCTTTTAATTCAGTGGCATCAATCATTTTAAGTTGTATTGGTTCTGTTTCAATCACAGCTGATATGGCAAAATATTGAATGGCAATTAATAAAGAACAAACAATTAATATTTTCATTTGTTGTGATGATTTATATCGTATATAGTGAAATAGTGTAAAAGGTATATAAAGGTATGTAGAATGTATTATAATATATGTCACGATTTCTAGCTTGTTCTGGTGGAGGCGATAGAGGTATTATTCAATTGGGGATGTTGATTGAATTATATCGAGATTGTGGAAAAGAATCTATTAACTATAATGAAATGGCAGGTATATCTGCCGGATCATTTACTTGTGCTTTTCTCTCACAATTGACTCCAGATACATTCTATACTGAGATAGAGAAATTAATTAATTCCTTCTTAGAGGGTTCTATTAAGGTGATTCAGCCGTGGGTATGGGGTGGTACGATTATTAATTTCATAGCGGCAGTTTTTTATCATTCGTCCATTTACGACAATTCAAAAATAAAAGAAATGTTACAAAAATGGTATGACCCATTAAAGGTGAAAATCCCCTTTTCTGTAGGAACTTATAATAAAACACTCGCCCAATACGAATCCTTTTCTTCACATTGTTATGATATGAATCAAATATGCTTAGCATCCTCCGCTATACCTGTCATTTTTCCAGAAATAAAAATAGGGAGGTACATGTATCAGGATGGTGGTATGCGCCATATGATTCCAGTTCCAGAGATAAAAGAATGGATTTCGAGAACAAAGGGCAAAAAACATGTCGATGTATTGGTATGTTTTCCTATACACGATGTGAAATTATTCACCCAAATGACTACTCCTTTGTTTCGGTTTCCTGTTATCAATGAAGCCACTCAAATGGTTACTGATTTGATGTTAGAACAATTGCAAAATGATCTATGTGAATTATCAAAAATGGTAGGACGTCCTGTACAACAATTGACTCAGAACCCATGTTGTGAATTCACAAAAGGGGATGTTACAATACGTATTTTATCTCCTTCATCGGGTCATTATCATTCGCTTACCGCTATGAATGCGGAGAGAAACAAGAAATTATTGTTACAAGGTGAAGACATTGTAAAGAGATTCTATAAATTTTAACCTATAATTATTAATATTATATTATAAAATGGATTTTTTAAAAGGTAAACCTGCTTCCGTAACCTGTACTATTACCGATGCCACTTATAATGAAATCCAATACGCCATTCAACGGGATTCAGTATCGAATGAAAAACTCAAACAAATTAAACAGATGTGTAGAGAATATCCATCCACAGTAATGTGTGTCGTATATAGATCATTTGAAGACAGTGTGTTATTCATTTATGGGGCGACGCCAAATTGTGTCGTCGTAGATGGATGTCGTTTGGCATCTATCATGTCGAGACATAATAAAGAAAATCATGTGTATTTGTTTACATATGTAAAATAATTGTGTATAAATGATGTTTATAGATTATTATAATGAAATACTATTTTGGTATATTTTTTCTCCTCTTAAAAACGGTAAATGCTTATAACGGTAAATGTGGAGATGGTCAATATTCTAAAATCAGACGTATAAGTACTGGCAAGCAAGGTGAAAAGTTTAGAGCTGAAGCATGTGCATATTATGGTCAATTGTTATCTCAAGATGCATATGATGCTTCTGAACCGCCGAACAATGGTATTGAAGATGGTTTTCCAAGTTGTGGTAATCCGTATAATAGATGGACGGGTGGATGTTATCTTCAAGATAAGTCAGGTACAGAGGGATCTACACAGCCATTTGGTGAGTATGCATATAATGGTTGTGGTGGTGAATTAGGTGGTGATTGCAATGTTCTTGATAAACCTTCATGCCTTTGGGTCGAATGTGTAGATTGTCCAGTGGGTACATTTAATCCAGTTGTAGGAACAGATGATTGGGACCCTTTACGGTGTACAATTTGTCCATCGGGTAAATATCAAAGTGAAGAAGGTCAAACGTCTTGTGAAGAGGGAGTTGAGGGTATGCCAGATGCATGGATACAAACGACAACATTGACTGCTTTCGATCAAGTGGTCCCTGCAAGTGATCGCGGTATTGATACATATCAATCATGGACGGTAGTAACACAAGTTGTAAGAACAGGGTGGGGTGCACCCGATCCTTGTGGGGCTACACAATATATGAATGTAAGTAATGATTATACATGTACAAATTGTGACGCTGGATCGGAGCTATCAGGATCGGTTGAAATAGAAGGTGTAATACATAAAAACGGATGTGATGCATGTTCAACGGGAAGATTTTCAACTGCTTCGAATATTCCATGTGAGGCATGTGAAGCAGGTAAATTTCAAGCTGACGAAGGTCAATCGGAATGTGATCCATGTGATCTAACGGGTGCCACTCTATACAACAACGAAGAAGGTTTACATGCAAATGATGATTGTGTTGCTACACAATGTCAAGTGGGATATAAGCTAGATGGCACCGTATGCGATCAATGTGGAAAGGGAACCTTTTCTGATACAGTTGGTACTAGTTGTACTCCATGTACTGGAAATGAATTTCAACCAGATATAGGTCAAACGTCTTGTGATACGTGTGCTGCTAATAAAATTGTCACAAATACTGATGGCATATCTGGATTCGATGGATGTGATGATTGTTTACTGGGTCATGAAACGCAAGATTCTGATAATAATCCAGTAGCAACTGGCGGTACACAATGCGTACAGTGTCCAGCTGGGAAATACGACAATGATTTGGTATCGGGCACTGCATGTGAAACTTGTGATCCCGGATCAGAAACTCACAAGGATGGGGCTCGAGTCACTGAAGGTGCAACTGAATGCGTACCATGTGACGCCGGTTCTTATGCCGATAGTAGTACAAATGGAGTATGTACACTCTGTCCAGACAAAACCTTTGCATCAACTGCTGGTAAAGCGTCTTGTGATCCATGTGGTATTGGAAGAGAACCTCAATTGAATGGAGTTCTCACCACTTCAGGTGCAACTCATTGCATAGGATGTGACGCCGGTACTTACAAGGATGAATCTACAGGTGGAATATGTGTAGCCTGTCCAGAACAGACTTTTTCAGAAGAAGGTCAAGTGTCTTGTACTACATGTGCAGATGGATCAGAAACTCACAAGGATGGAGGTCTCACCACTTCAGGTGCAACACATTGCGTACCATGTGCCCCCGGTTCTTATGCCGATAGTAGTACAAATCATACATGTACACCCTGTCCAGAACAGACTTTTTCAGGAGAAGGTCAAGCGTCTTGTACTACATGTGCAGATGGATCAGAAACTCATTTAAATGGAATTCTAGTCACTTCAGGTGCAACACACTGCGTAGGATGTGACCCCGGTTCTTATGCCGATAGTAGTACAGAACATACATGTACAGCCTGTCCAGAAGGAACCTTTACAGGTCAGATTGGTAACCCGTCTTGTACTACATGTGACGATGGTAGAGAAACTCAAATCAATGGAACTCGAGTCACTTCAGGTGCAACAAATTGTGAAGCATGTGACTCCGGTTGGTATTCAAATAGTGGTACATCAGGTGTCTGTACATTATGTCCCCATGGAAGTACAGTGGAAATCATTGCTATTCAGACAACAGGAAGTGCAACTGGGAGTGGTTCCGAGTTCAAATTAACCCCAACTGAATGTTTTGATTATGCCAACACACATAGTCAGCAGACAGTACATGAGGATAATCATGCGGATCGACCACATGGGTGTATTTGGGTAGCCAATCCAGACGTGGAAGGCGCTCCACATATCGAATTCAATTATGGTAATGATGATGTCACTTATGCATGTTCTGATGAAGTTAAATGCATTCAAAAGGTTTCACTGGGAGCTTATTGTGGAGAATGTCCAATTGGTACATATGATGACGATCAGGATTCAACTACAGCATGCGTATCATGTGGTGCTGGGAATGTTGTGTATAATGTAGTAGATAATGTTTATAATGCTATGGGCACATGTGTAGGTACATCAGCGGACGATGGTGGTTGTATAATGACGTCAGGTGGTTTGTATTGTGTACCATGTAAAGCAGGCAGCTTTACAAACAATCCTGTTGCTGGTTGTGCCCCATGTGAAGATGGTAAAGAGACTAGAATAATCGATAATGGGAACGAAGTATTCCATCCCAGTGATGGAGCATCTCATTGTAGTCCATGTGATGCCGGTACATATGATCAAGATGGTCTTGCTACAACACAATGTATTGCATGTGATAATGGGCACGAAACGCAATCAGCTGATGGAACTCCAGTGAATTCAGGTGCAACTGTTTGTGAAAACTGTCCAATAGGTAATAATGATTTTGACAGTGATTCATCTACAGCATGTGTACCATGTGAAGCTGGTAAATTTGCAATAACCACAGGGAAAACGTCTTGTGATGTCTGTGATCCCGGATACAATACAATAGATGGTAATGGCGATGTCGTAAACAGTGGTGCAGAGGCTTGTATAATGTGTGAAGTAGGTTCTTATTCAACGGATCCAATTGTTGAGTGCATAAAATGCAGTAGAGAAACCTATCAAGATGAGGAAGGTAAAACATCTTGTAAAACATGTGATAATGGGCACGAAACTAACTACGCTCAATCGTGTACGATATGTGAGAGAGGATCTACGTCGTGTCATACCTGTGTAGCTGGTGAACATGATCACGATATGGATTCCGCCAGTGGATGTGAAGGATGTCCAGCGTTTACATTCAATTTAGAAGATGGGCTTACTTCTTGTACTGACATGGAAATGACTCTTTCATCGGAATGTAAAGGAGGAACTTACACAGCAGGAATTCCTACAGCAGACAGTACATGCGTTGAGATTGATGAATGTACAACCATAGCACCTTGTCATCCAGCTGGTACTGTTTCATGTAATAATGAACAGTTTATCACACCAACTTACGGCAGTACCTCTATTCATGGATATACTTGTACATGCAAAGAAAATTGGGAAAATATTCCAAGTGAAGAAAATTGCGGAAATATTATAGATGATTGTGCGCATGATAATTCAGCTGGTCATATAGCTTGTGGAGGGATGTGCACCAATCGAGATAAAGTTAGTGGAGCCGCTTTCGAAGATGCACCTGATTATGTTTGTGTCTGTGACGATGGAAACATAGATTTGATTGCTGATAACACTGGTGCATATGATGATTCTGTAACAGAGGCAAGATGTCATCAATATGGATTAGATAATGATGAATTTACTGTAGGTGGTACATTTGAAGCATACAGTGGAACAGCGGATACCCAACCTAATTATCCAAAAGGATGTTATGCATATATTTCAGGAAGTACAAAGCAAATACATTGGAATGTCGGTGGTAAAGAAACTTGTGATGAGGCTCAGTCTGGGTTTTTCTGTATGAAATACAATCCTAATATTTATGGCAAAGGTACTTTGGTATCAGAGAGGTGTGAACCCGATAGTTGTGTAGCAGGTTCTCGTGTAGACCCAAATTATATGGGAGCTGCCATTACGAATGGAGAAATGGGTGCGTGTGCGCAAGCACATAACCATGGGACAGGCGTATGTACCATATCTTGTAATACAGGGTTTAAAGTGGATATTACAACAGGTTACAATAATGGGGATGATTTATGTCATATGGGAGGATGGTCAGGAAATGCACGTGGTAATAATATCTACTCTTTAGCACAATGTATTGAATGTGAAAGTTATCATTATAGTGATGCAATTGAAGGAAATAAAGTATGTGCGGAATGGACTACATGCGGACCGGGTTTTTATAAGACGTCTCATGATGAACATTCTGATGGAGAATGTACCCCTTGCCCAGATGGATTCTTTTGTCCGGGAGGAGATCCAGACGAGCTATCCCATGTGGGTTATAGATTCGCATGTCCTGCTGGAATGGAAGGTACTGGAATACAGAAATCATCTCAAGGAAAAGGATGTGCGACATGTATGGATGGATTTGTAGGACATTCTTATGTGACGGAAACACGGGTGGATTTTGGTGACAAATCATTCTCCGTACAAGAATGTGATACTTATTCTGGAGCAGCTCCATTCACACAGATCAGAACATTAAACAAACCATTAGGATGTTTCAAAGATACGGACAATCAATTTTATTACAATACTCAGCACACATTTATTGAATGTGCAGATGTTGAATTTTGTATAAAAAAGGTAGAAAAGGATGGAGAAGATGAATGTACGGAATGTCCTTATGGGAGATATGAAGTTGATGGAGTGTGTACGTTGTGGTCGTTTTCAGGTCAAGAGGAATGTGTACTGGGAAGTGCTTTTGTAGCCGGACATTCTTCACAAGATAGTACTTGTCTATCTGATTTTGAATACAGACAGAGAGATCCATCCGACAAATCATTGGACTTATCATATGAATCACGTGTCTGTGGAGATTCACAATATGCTCTTCTGAACCCCGTAGGAGATATTATATGCACAGATTGTAATTTGAGGTTCTTTTTGAACAATTATCGTTCGCCAATGGTATCATCTGATATGAGTTTAAAGAGAGGATCTTGTTGTGTGAATACACATCATCATGTTTGTATAACAATGATGGAAGAATATCAGAGAAAATGTGGAAAACCGAACGGGAAACAACGATACGATACGTGTTCTGCTCTACTTACAATAAATTTTGATGCTGATTATTATAAACTATGTCCGGGCGATCCCGCGCCAACGGTAGCATGGAATGGGTTACATAATATTCAAGAAGTTGTACGGGATGGTTATGTGTATGAATACGATACATCTCACAATATAGGATCAGAAATTATAGGATTGCAGCCTTTCGGAACGATGACGAATGTGAATGGACTGGCATCAACACCGGGGAATCATAGATTTTTTGTATGTAGTTATCATCCAACTAATAAATTTATGACATATTGTCCATCTAATTAATGGATATATATAAAATATAATATATTTAATAAATGAGTAGTTTAATATTTTATTTAGGTGGATCAGCAGCAGCCTACTGGGTAGGTACAAATCTATTATATCGCTCTGCTAATTCTGTAATTGATTACATATTAAATACAAAAGCTTCTTCTGAAATTGAAGGTGTACACACTGTCAACTCCATCAATGCGATGCTAGAAACTTATAAAAATTTACCGGAATCACATCCAGCACATGGAGCTATGATGGAAGTGAGAGATGGGTTAAAGGATCTACAAACTTGTATAGAAAGAGCCAGATTGAGATATGAAGCTCATAGGGGTGGTTACCTGAGTCGATTTCGCACATTTGATGCTTCTGTTGATAATGTAAAAATAGAAAAGAAAACAAAACAATTGATGATCCGTATTGATATATTTACACAGTTGATGAAATTGAGTTAATCCTTTTTGTTTTCTTCTGAACGCTTTTTAAAATTGAATACATCTTTTACAGCAAGGTATAGGATAGCTCCACTTAAGAGAGTCGTTCCAATAATAATGTACATAGTTTTTTTATCAATCATTTTTTTAATAATTTATATTTTATATAGACCAAACAATTAGTCTCACACATCTACTGATATTTCTTCCCAACCACGTCACACACAAATGATCTCCTTCGATATGAATGTTATTACTTCCAGAATCAATAGAAGGCAAAACCAAAGGATTCGGCGGCAAATTACCTTCACAATCAATCTTTGTGCCATTCGTATCAAGAGTCCATTCACAAGATAAAGCATTGTATTCCTTTGTTAATTGAGGATCATCCATTGTAGCATTAGGACACGTCTCACTAATAGAATATATTCTAGGAGGAAATAACGTCTGGGTTTTTATAACCTGACCATAATCAGCCCACATCTCCACCATCATCAAAATAAAAAGAACACCCGCAAATGATATCAAACACACTTTACCCAACATAGTACGACATGATGGTGTTTTCACCTTTTTCTTTGCGTCATTTAATAATGTGCTACGCTCATGTATTCTTTGAATATTATCATCGTCTTGTTCGATTTCCAAAGCAGTATTATCTTCGATATCTGACATTTTTATTGAACACACATTTTGTATATATAGGGTAGAACATGCACTAGGCATCCGTCATCTCCTCATCTTCTCCACCTAAACATGGTGCAAACCACATATTAACCGTTCCACTTCCTGATCGCAATTTACAACCCACACTTGCAGGAGCGCCATTCGTCCATGCAAAGGAAATATCATTCGATATATCGCATATACGAGATGCCATGGCTACACATTTATGTGTCAATTCCAATACACATGGATTATCAAATAACTCGATACACATTTTATCTCCGTGACACAAGGTAGATTTAACAGAAATGTCCATGCCATCAGACGATATCTCCATCTTGTCATCAAGTACCTTGAATTTTATCTTCTCATTCGTATGGTCTCCAATCTGGCTTTTCCACAACTTCAATACAGAAGCTTCAAGCTTCATCTTTACATGGAATTGCATCTCTGGAATATCCAATTCTTCTTCTTGTAAATTGATCAATTTCATCTCATAAACCATCTGAGATTCATCCGAATCGATTTGCAACGTCATCTTGTCTTCACCAGATTTCGCTGTCAGATGAAACACGTCTGTTTTTTGAATACCCTTCATGGTATTTATTAATACATCCGCATTAACACCCAACTCAAGTCTATCCGTGTCAGTACATTCAAAACGGTACGTTTTGAAGTATTCCCTGTTCAAAAAGACCTGAAGAACAGAAGTATGGGAAGAATCCATACAAAATATACGAATGCCATCCTTGGAACATTTTAAATTAAATGTTTTATCGAACACAGACAATACACCAATTAATTTAGTAAATTCTTTATTGTTTTCAAATGTAGCTTGCATCGTTTTATTATTTATTTATTCTTTTTATCTATTCGTTCTATATCTACTCTTATTTATATATATATTTTATTAGTAGAGTGATTCAATTTTGATTCAATACGATATTCAATCATTTTAAGGTATAAAACGCGACCATTTTTATGATTTTAGAAAAGTTGGGCTTCAATATTTTTGAAGAAATACATGTGCATATTTATCATAGAACATGGGTTCTACAGAACAGAATACGGGAAATATATTAAGAATATATAAAAGAAGAAAGAAATAAAAGAAAGATTAAATATTAAAAGAAAATTATATTAAAAACATATCAAAAATACAATGAGCAAAGGTAAAACAAATGCAGCTACGGCATCCGTTGCCATGCATATGCAAAAAATGGTAAAATCAGTTATGAATGAAGATATCGGGGTAATAACTGGTGAAGTAAAAAAACTTTTTAAAAAAGTTAAATCCCTTCAGACTCTTCTCAACAAATTACAAGGTGTCACTGATACGTTGAATGGAGAAGTAGAAGGGATCAAAGAAGCTGTATCACAACCAGCGACTCCAGTAAAGAAAACAAATGCCACAACAACCACCACCACCACCACGAAGAAGGTTGAAAAGGTACAAGAAGAAGCGCAAGCATCCAGCTCTGAAGAAGATTCAGACTCTGAACCAGAAGATGATTCAGACACGGTTGTTGCTGACGACTTGACTGTTACGTTCACCCCAGCAGATGATGCCGATGCAAATACCGTCTTATGGAACGAATACATTAACGGTGATACCAAACGTATTGTGTTCTTTGGATTGGGTGAAGAATTTGACCAAGACACTGTTTCTGAAGAATTCGACAAAGTTTCAAAATACCATTACGTTGTCTCTGTCGATGGTGCAAAGACGGACAAAATGTCTATGGATAAATTTGTTGAAGTTGTCCATGACCTTTGCCAATCTCATCAAGAATTCGATATTGAATTCAAAGAGATGACAAAAACGGAGCAACATCAATACGATCAATTCAAATTGGATCAAGACATTGCTCTACGTAAAAAATTGTGGAAACAATATCAAATGTTCTTTTCAGACACTTATCGTCAAAAAAATCGCAAAAAACATTCTCGATATCGCCCAGATTCTAAATCTTGTGGTAATCGCTCCGCTATTGATACACTCTATCCATTGGTACAAGATCAATACAGGAAAATCTGTACTGGTATCGATAAAATGATATCCCTTGATGAATTGTACAAAAAGATGGATGAAGCGGATGAAGAAGAATGGAAAGAAATGATACGCAAAGCATCACCTCATACTCTTTTGAAAAAAAGAGATAGGGATGGATCATCCAAATCCAACTCTATTGTATTGGATGAGGATGAGGATGCAGAGATCATGAGCATACCTGATCCGAGAAAAAAGCAAAAGACATTACGCGATGAATTTATCGAAGCTGGTAAAGGTCCTGCAACAATGTTTGATCAATTGAAAGAGAAATTCGATGAAACAGCCATTCGTGCTATGTTTAGTTTATAAGCATATTTATTGGTCAAAAAGATCTATAAATGATACGACAATTTGTACATCTGATACATAAACGTCAACTATATGCCACACCTCTAAGTGACATTTCAATTAAACAAGATATCATTAAACCACATGAAATAGCTGAAGCAGAAGAGAAAGAATTAACAGATTGGGGTAAAATACGTAAAACAGATACCGGTTTAGATGATGTAGAGCCATCTAAAGATGGGTATGATAATTATTGGGCAAATCAACTATCCAGTGGAGAAGATTATTCGGAAGTAGAGAAACAGTTTATAAGAAATAATCAACAAATCATAAAACAAAATAAAAAATAAATCATTTCATTATAGTATCAATTTTATACAACCTCTCTTTAATACTATTTGCCAATATAGTAACCTCTTCCAATAGATCTAGCTTCTTTTCTACAGGTTTCTTTCGAATATTTTGTACAGGTGCATAATTCCCTTTATCTTGATAATAGTTATAATAAGTTCCGTTGTTAACATTCATTTAAAAATACACCATAAATATTTATACTTTAGCTTTTTATATTTTAGTGATTAAATAAGGCATTTAATCATTATTGAATCATTAAAATATAAAACATATATCTATAAGAACCTATTTATATTCGTATATACAATATTCCCAAATGAAATCTGATCTCTTGAAAACGATTGTGGACCGTCACGCAAAGGAAGTCCATTTGACACAACAATCATGCGATTCCTTTGATGATTTCATTTCCAATCGAATCAATGAAATTATTTATGAATTACCAAAAATTCACTGTAATTATTTCGGTCCTACAGAGACTCGTGAAATAAGTATTCGAATACTAAATGCCTCTGTTAAACAACCAGTCATGTTGGAACACGATGGTACTTCCAGACCCATATATCCCAATGAATGCCGTTTAAGAGATCTGACATACGGAGCACCGATGTATTCCGATATAGAGGTCACTAGAAAAGGAAATCAAACGAATATTATCAAAGATGTATACATGGGCAGAATACCCATCATGATATATTCTTCAAAATGTTATCTAAGAAATCCAGAAAATAGAATCAAACATCAAGAATGTCCAAATGATCCCGGTGGTTATTTCATTATCAATGGTAATGAAAAGAGTTTAGTTGGACAGAAATCATCCATGACAAATCGATTGATATCATATTCTAAGAAAGGTACGTGTGCAGTCGCAGTTAAATCTACCAATAGAAGAAGGATATACGTAACGACTATATCTTACAAACCAAATTCGCCAATTATGTGCACCTTTCCTAGATTACAAAATGAAGTACCACTAATGAATATTTTGATAGTACTCGGTTTGTCAGTAGCCGAAATACGATCGGTATTCGATGCAAGTGAATTGGCTTTGCTGGATGCCTCTTTCAAAAACCTACCAGCTGATATTGAAGAAGCGAAAAGGAGATTACCAATACGGGAAGTTTATAACGTGACCGATTCAGTCGATGAACGTTTGAAGAATGCGTTTGCAAATGTAATGATACCACATATTGAAATGGACAACAAAGGAATCTTTTTCTTATGCATGGTGAAACAATTAATGGCAATTGCCACAGGACAAATTAAATCCACAGATAGAGATGCAGCAAACAACCAACGGGTTGAGTCGTCATGTGAACTAATGACATCCTTGTTTCATCATTTAATGATAAAGTGTGCCAACGATATCAAATTGATATGTGGGAAAAATTTATCCAAATTAAAACGAGGTATTACGAATGAAAAGATAATTAAATGGTTCTCTCAAATGACCTCCATTACGGATGGAATGCAAACCGCTTTAGCAACTGGCAATTGGAATACCACCTTCGTCAATCGCACACAGCGAGTAGGGGTAGCGCAAGCCTTACAACGGCTGTCTCTCATGGCAACTATTTCACAATTACGAAGGATATCCTCTTCGATTGATTCCACACAAAAATTAGCAAAACCTAGATATTTACATGGAACTCATTGGGGTAGGTATTGTCCATTTGAAACACCTGAAGGTCAACCATGTGGACTAGAGACTCAATTATCCATTCAAGCATGGATATCCTTGTTAACGGACCCTTCCGTCATTGAAAAGGTTATCAAACAATTTTTATTGCCGATATCTATTCAGAATTTAAAAAAAGGTGCCAAAGTATATGTCAATGGTAAATATTGTGGAAATTCTACTAAAATATCTAGATTACTATTTACGGTCAGAAAATTGAGAAGAACTGGTCAATGTTCAAAGGATATATCCGTATCACATGACAGATCAGACATACATGTATCTACTACATCAGGACGTCTTTGTAGACCACTGTTGATCGTAAGGAATAATAAACTATTATACAAGAAAAAACATGATAAATTACCATGGAGTGAATTATTGACAAGAGGATTGATAGAATATTTAGATTGTGAAGAAGAAAACACCATGTTGATAGCATTTGATCCCAGTTATTTAGATAACCCTGACATGAAATACACACATTGCGAGATCTCCTGTTCCATGATATATGGACTTTCGGCATCCACTATCCCATTCTCCGACCATAATCCAGCTCCTAGAAATGTATATCAAAGTGCCATGGGTAAACAAGCTCAAGGTGTACCCATGCTAAATTATCAAACGAGATTCGACACCACCCAAAACATCCTTCAATACGGACAAAAGCCTCTCGTATCCACCAAATTAGCAGATCTATACGGCATTCACGAGTGCCCAGCTGGACAGAATTGTGTGGTTGCGATCATGTGTTGGGAAGGGTTTGGTCAAGAAGATTCAATTGTAATGAATCAATCTGCTGTTGATCGAGGTCTGGGGAGAGCCGATCGATACAAAACAATCAATGAAGCAGTCTCTTCCAATAAAGACAAAGCCACCTTCACCATACCATCGAAGAAACGTAAGTTTGGAAAGTATACTAAATTGGACAAAGATGGACTAGTCAGACCGGGTGAGCAATTGGATGCAAGAGATTGTATCATAGGAAAACAAACAGAAATCAAAGGAGACGGAGAAATCCTATTGGAAGATTCCTCTGTTATGACCGATTATGCTGGAAGAGTTGATGATGTCTCCATGTATCAACAGAGAAACGGCGAGAGAGCCATCAAGATGAAGATCCGCACGCAAAGGATTCCTATCGTAGGAGATAAGTTCAGCTCGAGGCATGGTCAGAAAGGAACTATTGGTATGACATACACACAAGAGAATCTCCCGTGGACCATAGATGGTATCGTTCCAGATATCATAGTCAATCCACACGCTTTACCATCAAGGATGACCATCGCGCATTTATTTGAAACACTAGCTGGAAAGGTTGCCGCCTTGAGTGGGAAGATGGTAGATGCGAGTCCGTTCACAGGATTAACCATTGAAGAAATAGCAAAGGAACTCAAAACATATGGATTTCAGTCGCATGGGAATGAAACACTGTATTCTGGATATACAGGAGAACCCATTCAAGCAAAAATATTCATGGGACCCATCTATTACCAGCGGTTAAAACATATGGTAGATGATAAAATCCATGCGAGAGGCAGGGGAAGGAGAAATGCCCTGACAGGTCAACCAAATGAAGGTAGAAAACATGGAGGTGGGTTAAGAGTAGGGGAGATGGAGAAGGATAGTTTCAATTCACATGGTGTACCTTTTGTAATCAACGAGAGAATGATGATCAGTTCTGATGCGAAAAAGATACATATATGTAAGACATGTAAACAGAAACCAATACCCGGAAAGGAGTGCTGTAGAAAAGGAGAGACTATTCAGTTGACTATTCCGTCCGCAACGGATTTGCTAATCAATGAATTACAGAGTATGTGTATTAATGTAAAATTAATTATTTAATTTATCTTTTAATTACTACTGGAATGGATACATCTTTATTTTCCTTCGTATCACGGAATACAACCTTATCTTTACCAGTTCCATAATAAGAGTAACGTGGGTTAAACCTAGGTCCAGTGGGTTTCAGTTGAGGCATTTTCAGGGGCTTATTGTATACTGTATTACGTGGTCTACGAACAGAAGGTCTCCTATATTTCTTCTTCATTCGATCATCTCTCCAACTTAGAAAACAAATAGATGATACAATCCATAAAAACACAAATGCGAGAACAGCAACTATAATCAATAGAAGAGCATCATTTAAAATAGCATCAATAGGGTCAGACATTTATATAGATATCAGAATACATAAATAGTTTTAAAATTTTAATTGCAAATCATCCTCGTCTGAAAAGACAGATTCGTATACTTTTTTGCCGTTTTTCTTCTCTATAAGTTCTTTCGTAGTGGGAAATATTTTTTTAATTGTTTTTTTGCATTCTCTTTTGCAATCTTTGTTTCTTCCACAACAAGTTGTACATGCCTCGTCAAAAACATTAGCATCTGTAGGGGGTTTTCCACCGTTTTGTACCTGTTGAATAACCTCTCGTATTTGTCTTTTAATTACTTTTGCGTTCCCCTTGGCACAAGTGATTCCCTTTATTTCTTGTTCTGCTTGTTCAGCCAAAGAGGCGATCAAAGCAGCTCTAGCGGCTTGTTTAGCTTTTGTGCGTCCTGCTCTCGCGTCTTGTTGGTATCTTCGATTACTTGCTTTTTGTTTTATTATTTTACCAGTTGTAGCGTTTCTTCTCGATGTACGTAATTTCGGTGGCATTTTACAAATATTTCATTCTATATATATTCTCTCTTATTTGTTCCAATAATATGAATTGTCTCTTAGCTCTGCAATTGTGCCCCATACGCAATCAGTATTCCATTCATGGCTTATGGTTCGACCACAATAGAAAGCATTCATGCAAATTCTCCACAGAAACATTATCCGATGAGTTGCTATCGCGGTTGAAAGACATATGGTATTCCTGTCCATCCATCAGCCATCATGGAAATGCATCCTTTTGGAAACATGAATATTGCAAACATGGCAAACCATACTTCTCCTCCGCGGAAGAATATTTTAAGGTGGCGCTCCATGCATATGAATTCGTCATGAAAGATTGTCATTTGTGGAAGGGGAGAGAAGTGAGGATACCTTTAGTATATGAGAACAATCAATTTATGCATCGTTTAAAATTTTAATTTAAGTTTTTGCTTTCCATTGTTTTTTTCAGCAGCAGCAGTTTCTTTAGCAGTTTTGTTTCTTTTTTGAAGCGTTTTATGTACTCGTTTTAACAATGTCAGTAGCTGATTAAATTCTTTCTTTAAACGTGGTTGTTTAAATAATATTTTTTGTTGTCCAAATATATATCCTATCATCTTCAACATTACATCTTCGTATTGCATTCCCGGATTACGAATACTATATATTCTAATTATATTCCCAAATTTCTCAACGTGGTCTACTTTTTTATTTAATCGCTCATTATAATGTCCTATAAGGTCTAAAAATATTGTTAAATATTTTTTATCCTTTTCTGACATATAAGCCAAATCTTTTGTTTTCAAATCGTACTCCCATGAATCCGTTCTCTTGCCTTTACTATTTCTGGGAATCTTATCTTCGACTTCATTCATCGACTTCATTATCTTATATAATTTCAATTTGTTTAATTCTATTCTAAGTTTATTCAGACTTGGTGCACCAAACAAACTATCTTTTATATTTTTTAGTACCCATGACATCTTTTCTTTATTCTTATTGTCTTTTTATATGATATTTTATTAAAATTTTAATTTAAGTTTTTTCTTTTTTGGTGTTTTAGCTTTAGCAGCTTTAGCAACTTGAGCATCTCGTTTTGATATTACTGTTTTTAACAATCGAATTAACTTGACAAATTCTGCTTTCAACCATGGTGTTTTAATAGTTGGGGTGTTTGGGACATTTGCAAGTTTACCATTCACTCCCGATGGAGAAAATAGTTGAATCAAAATCAGCTTTACAAAATCTTCATCTATTGTACCCTTGACTATTACATTGCCATCTGTATCAACTAATGTATTCCATGCTGTTTGTAAATCCTGTCTAGATTTCTTTTCCTCTGCTCCTTGTTCATATCCTAACACTTTAAGAAATTTATTCATAAATTTTGTATCGTCGTTTGCTTGTACTTTCTTGTTCTTTACACTGTATCTTGCAAGCCAAGGTTCCCTCCTTATGGTTGTTTGCCCTGTCCTTCGATCATATATGGAACGATATCTAGGTGTTAAAGTTTTTGCCAATAATTTATATAATGGTAATTTATGTAATTGTTTGGTATATGATTCCCATCCTGTTTTATTGAAAGCATATTCTTTGAGTGTTGCTATCTTTTGCATCTTTTATCTGACCATCCAATCTTTTTATACCGTATTCAATCACTTTTTGTATTTATATTTTACCATGTCAATATTATTATCCATATACTAATAATTCCTATATAAGTATAAAATTAAAATTTTTTTTTTTGAAAATTTTTTTTATGTTCCTGAAATGACAAAGTGTTTAGCAGGCTAAACACTTTGTCATTTCAGGAAGACACTTTTTTTTTTCAACTTTTTTTTTTTTCATTTTGTACTTATATAGGAACCTTAGACTACTACTTTTAGCACGGGGTTAGTATGGTAAAAAATAATAAGTGATTAAATAGTTTTCCATATTCAATCAATATAATAACAAGTAGGAAAATGTATGGTGTATATATAACCGAAATAATTATATAGAATACAAACGAGATACCAAATGAAGCTAATTCAATTCCAGCATCTATGTACAGAGAGCAAGGGTAATTGTATTTATTTAATTGGACGTTGCTTGGACGGTAAATCGGTTTGTGTGAAATTAACCGATGCAAAACCACATTTTAGTGTAAAAATACCACCGAATAAAACGGTAGATGAGGTATTGGATTATTTAAAGACAGATGGTAACAAATATTTATTATCTAGATGGATAGAAAGAAGTCATAAAGATATGAAGGACAGTATTCCAAACATAAAATATAAATCAGACGATGAATTATTTGAATACGATATCATATATGGTCAAGATATATTGAATTATAATGAAGAGAAAACATCTCCTTTTTTAAAGATAAAATGCAAAACTAGTTACGATGCAAAGGGTTTGAGTCGATTTCTTCAAGGTGGTAAATTGAAAATGGTATCTAGTCAAACCTATAACGATGGATATTCAATAAATGAAAACTTACCATTTTTGAAAAGAATTCATTTTAAACATGGCATGTCATTGAAATCTATATATGGATATGAATATTTTAATCGCTACACTGTCTTTAATGACCACGTGGATTTCACTCTACAATATCTCATCGACAAGGATATCTATTCTTGTTCGTTCCTTGAAGTAGACTATTTTCAAGAGGTAGAAAAGAAGGAAACAACATGTAATATTGAAATTAGCAGTAATATGATTAAACAGGTTCAAGTAAATGACATGGCACCATGGAAGATCTTATCATATGATATCGAATCGTTGCCACATCCTATCGAAGGAAAAAAGAATAAATATGAATTTCCTATTGCGGAAAGAGATCCTATTGTTACAATCAGTGTGGTATTGCAATCTGGAGATGTATGGAGTCAATATGCATGGATTCTGAGACCGAAAGAAGAGGATGGTAAAGTGAATACATTCCAATCTTTAACCGATCCACCAGATGAATATGCACCTGAGACTACAATCATATATAATTTTTCAAATGAATTGGACATGATAAAATCATTCATTGATTTTATTGTGAAAGAAGATGTCGATTTCATCGAGGGTCATAATATAAATCGTTTTGATAATACGTATGTTTTGGGTCGATATGCGGCGCTAACCGGTAATAAAAAACCTGTATTGGGTCGTCTTCTTGAGAAGGAGTCTTTTATCAAGAAATCGACATTTAAGTCCAATCAAAAGGGTGCCATTGAGAAATTCAAATTGTATTTACCCGGAAGAATTGTATTGGATTCATATGATATCATGAAGGATCAGCACAACGAGAGTTCTTATACATTGAACAATTTAGCGGCTAAATATCTAGGTACGAAGAAGATCATTCAGGATTACAATGATATATATCCTATGTACCACGGTACACCTGATCAGAGGGAAGAATTGGCGGTGTATTGTGTAAAGGATAGTTGGTTGGTTCGCAAGATGATGGATAAATTATGTAAATTGACTGTCCTTTTACAGATGTCCAATGTAACAGGTGTTGCAATGAAGGATGTGATAGAGAGAGGTCAGGGTATACGGACTATCGCTCTAATGATTCGGTATGCAAAGAAGAGGGATCCACCGTATATGATCCCTCGAAAATTGAAGGAGAAGACCTACGAAAAGAAGAATCAATTCATTCAAAACAGGTCAAAGGTTAATTATGGTCAAGTATCCGTAGAAAAGGAACCAGAGGGCTTTGAGGGTGCAGTGGTGGTATCGCCTGATACGGGCATGTATACCGATGCTGTCTCCTGTCTGGATTTCGCCTCTCTATATCCATCTATTATGCGAGCTCTTAATATGTCTTACGAGACGCTTGTTCACAAAGATACCGTGAAGAAAATGAATTGGAAACAGTTGATTGGTAAAGAGGAAGCAGTTGGGGTGCGCACTGTACCTGATTTCGATTATACAGATATGAAATTGAGAACATCAATTAACATAGACAATCCTACTTTTGTATCTGCTACTACTCGTAAAGGATTGATGCCAGAGATATTGGAGTCTGTATTGGCAGAGAGAAAAATAGTAAAGAAGCAGATGAAAGCTCTGAATGATCCCTCTTGTACGATGTACAAGGTGTACGATGGTCGTCAATTGGGTCTGAAGGTGGTTGCCAATTCCATCTATGGGTTTACTGGTGCTATTAATGGATTCCTTCCAGAAAAAAGGATTGCTGCTTCGGTGACCAAATATGGCAGGTACATGATTAACCAGACAAAGGAGAAAGTGGAAAATCATCCAGAGTGGGGTAAAGAAGGACATGGTTGTAAGTGTATATACGGTGATACCGATTCAGTATTCGTGCACATGCCACGTACTCTAGTGGATGGCAAAACAGAACTCGAATTAATGGAGAAAGCACATGAAATGGGAACAATCATGGCGGATTATATTACGAATATATTTCTTTATCCGAATGAACTTGAGTACGAGAAGTCTTATTCTAGTTTTCTGTTGTTAAAGAAAAAGCGATATGCTGGTCATAAGTATGAGCCGGGTCATAAGCCTAAATTGCAAATCAAGGGGTTGGAGGCAGCTCGAAGGGATTATGCTCCTCTTTTGGTGAATACTCAAAAGGAGATGTTGAATATTCTGTTATTGGAGAGAGATAAGATGAAGGCTATTCAATATGTGAAAGGTGTGGTGGAGAAATTGATGTTGAATAAAGTACCTTTAGAATTGTTAATTATGTCTAAAAAGTTATCTCGTCCTCCGAAGGATTACAAGGCTACGGCTGCTCATGTGAATCTGGCTTTACGTCTGGAGAAGGAGAATCCTGAGGAGGCTCCTGTAGCTGGAGATCGTGTGGATTATGTTATTTATTGTGGAAATTCATCAAAGACATCTGAATGTGCGTGTCTTCCTGCGGAGATCTCTTCAGGTAAATATCAGGTGGATCGTGATTATTATTTGGAGAAGCAATTGAAGGGACCTCTGTTAAGGATATTGGAGAAGGTGGTGAAGAATCCTTCAGAGGTTTTCCAATGTAAGATTATTTTTAAACCTAGACCGACAAAAGGAATGTTTTCTATGTTTGCTCGTAAGAGGAAATTACCTGAATTGGAGAATTGTTCAGAGGAGGAGAAATCAAAGAGAGCGGCTAAAATGATATTCGGTAATCGAAATTCATAACTATATAATACTTTTTATTATTATTTAAATGGAATGTTACGTTTGTACAGAACCAGCATATTCTCTCTCACCGTGTGCTTGTAAGAATTTGTACCTTCATGAAGATTGTTATGCAAAACTATTACTTTACAATAATACAAGATGTGGAATCTGTCTACAGGATTATCCTTTACCGGATATTGAGGCACCTACTGTATATACAAAATCATCAACTGATTCAGACGATTATGAACCATGTAGAGGCAAAACAATAACTGCTAAGTGTTGCTTACAACATTTACTACGTTTCTTAATGGTCTTTATACTAATGAACGTTTTTAAATATATATTTACCGTTCATTCATATTCCTTTACTATCTTTGAATTGGATGATTATGCTTATTGGTTTTACGCACTCCTTGTTTATTTCTTGATTTGTTTAATAGTGAAGGGGGTACATGGACACAATGACTAGCATTCCTAAAAAATAGCTTACGTCGATGACAATATCATTCACTTTGTTTCCGAATCGTTGTGTGATGACATCCAATAAGAGGACGCCATGTTGAATGTAAAATATATGTCCAGACATCGATAGGTCGGTCATACACATTAACCATCCCAATAGAATCAGAGGCGTTAGAATAAAGGATAACCGCTGTGATATAAATATTCGTTTGTTGTTGGATGCTACATAATGTAGTTCGTCATCACCAGTAAACGGTCTTGGTTTTTTACCTTCTAATCGCAAGGCTCTGTAATTGTAAATAGATAAGAGGGAATCTCTTGAAGACGGTGTGTTATCAATCAAATATATCCTGTTTGTATCGAAGCAGTGTTTGTGAAATCTGTTATTCATATCGTCTTTAAATACATTCAAATGTAAGTGAGCAATCCTATGAGGTGATTCCTCGTCGTACATGGACATTTCTATTTTCGCTAGTCTCTTCTCTGCATGTCGAATAAGAAAAAGAATATCTTTCCACAGCATGATCATGACTACACATAACGTAGCAGGAAATGCTTTGTTCAGATTCGGATAATAACAAGTGTAATGAAATAGAATTCGTATGATGTATGTCCATTTTGGTATGATTCGTTCTACTAAGTTGTAAATATAAATTTGATGTACCTTTGGTGTTACCATTGCACAATAATATAAACAATAAGCTATTAATAATCTGTCAAAATATCCTACTGTAATATTTTTAAGAAATACATAAGACAATAAACATATAAATCCTAATGTTACGAATACATTTTTCAACACTATATACATTTTAAAAAAAAAGAGCATAAATATATACCATCTTGTAAATAAAAGCCGTATGACGACTATACTTTTACTTGGAGATCAAAGAGTTGGAAAATCTTCATGGTTAAAAAGATTCACGAATGAAGAATACCATGACTCTTACATAGCTACAATAGGAACGCAAGCAAAGGAAGTATATTATAAAAAGCGTTTATTAAAAATTATCGATATAGGTGGATACGAAAGGTATCACAATATTTTATCGTATTTGTCGATTCACTCGGCAGATGGTGCCATTCTGTTCTATGATGTCAGCAAAGAGAAATCATTTGAACGGATTTCCTATTGGAAGAATAAATTACCGAAAGACACTCCTTATGTAATAGTAGGAAATAAAAGCGATTTGCTATCAACTAATGAGCATATGTCTTGTAAAGAAAACATAAATATAAAACACCCGGTTGATTTATTGATCAAGGAGATGTCTTTACCAGAAGATCCGCCTACCATTTTAACGCAACTGCTGGAGTACTTTTTCTACTGGCTCCCGACGATACGTTTGTCAATCTCAACATAGGTGGTTGTACAATAGTTATTTCCATAAACGAATCACATCCTCCGATATAATGCCACTTATCATTTCTATATACAAATATCTGAGGTACGGTTTCTCTGGTTGCAAATCTTACATCTATATCATCTCTAAATTGGGGTGGTATACGTGAACAGGTCGGTTTTGCAATATTGGATGGTGCAGTCCACGCCCTGTTAACGACATCTATTATTTTGACATTGGTCATATTATTGCTTATCACTTTTTGACATGCTTTTTTAGAATAATGACAATAATTTTTGACATACATAAACAGTAAATCATCTGATCGGATAGTTCCTGTTAGAATAGGTGATTTTGTATTTAACGTGTGGAGTAAAGATTCTAATTCGGTTATCCCACACATATTTTATCTTAGCATTTTAAGTTTTATATACTATAAAAATATTCTATCTGTTTTAAAATGTTTGCTCCTCATGCACCATTATGGGCAGTGACATATCATGCGTTTCAAACATCATCTCACGGAAAATATAGATTGATGGCGAAACGTTCTTCACCTGATCCACCTTCAGAAGAAGAAAAAGCCGCTCAGGCTTTATTAAATCTGGGTACTGAGATGAAGGAAGAAAAAAGCGAAGAGCCACCGAAGAAAAAGCGTAGGGCTGCTTTAACGCCAGCAGAGCTAAAGGTATTAACGGATTACCTTGCAATTCAAGATAAGAAATTTGCTCCTGTGAAGGTGCCAAAAAAATATAGAAAATCATTAAAGGAAGCAATGGAATGGTCTGAAAAACAGGAAATGAAAAATGCAGCTAAAAAGCTGAAAGAAGAGAAAAAAGGAGAAATTCAAGAACGGAAACAAATGAATCAGGAAGATAAACTAGCAAAAGCCATTATAAAGAAAGAGAAATCTGATGCAAAAGCAGAGAAACAAGGAGAAGCTACGGAACGAAAACAAATGAATGAGGAAGATAAATTAGCGAAAGCAATTGTAAAGAAAGAGAAATCTGATGCAAAAGCAGAAGCAAAAGCAGAAGTTCAAGAACGGAAACAAATGAATCAGGAAGATAAACTAGTTAAAGCCATTAAAAAGAAAGAGAAAGCAGATGCAAAGGTACAAGCAAAACAAGACAAAGAAGATGCAAAAGCGCAAGCAAAACAAGACAAAGCAGATGCAAAGGAACAAACTGCCAAAGAGAAAGAAGATGCTGCTATTAAAAAGTTTTCCGATTTAGCGGAGGAGAAAAAAGCACTAACTAATGATCTATTCTCTTTCGATGGAAAAATCACTTATGGTGAGAATTTTGCTCAGACGGATAAGTCTGGTACAACTGAACGTCTCATGTTGGGTAAAGAACATCCTGAAGCAGCAGTTGTCAGACGTATCGA
>Ga0209503_10000067_pt1 | contig 70027 bp, 89 predicted proteins | sample SouAtlMetagenome_2_FD_187448 | JGI IMG/M metagenome (GOLD analysis project Ga0209503, IMG submission 187448) | Marine eukaryotic phytoplankton communities from Atlantic Ocean - South Atlantic ANT15 Metagenome (SPAdes) (version 2) | ecosystem: Environmental > Aquatic > Marine > Oceanic | place...
ACTAAAACTTTTTTTGAAAATAGAAGTATAACAGTCTGTTTGCCTTTTCTTATGATCCAAGTTACTGGATTTTTTAAAGTGCTTTTGAATTGTTTAATAGCATTAAGATCTTTGATGCAGCTAAATCCTAATTCTTGTCTGTTGCTAATATAGTTTATGTGCATTTAAAGCTCCATATCTTTATATTTTATTATATTAAAAAAGGTTACATTTTGATCCATTTTAAGGATTAAATAGGTTACATTTTGATCCATTTTAAGGATTAAATAGGTTACATTTTGATCCTTAAAATGGATCAAAATGTAACCTATTGAAATGCAAAAAGTCTTGAGTAGTTTTTGCGTATGATAGCCTGTAATACCTGGTTAAAAATAAATTATCCGCATTACAAATTTAGCTGGATTTCTAGGTTCTCCTTTCAATTTGAGAGCCTAAGTTTAACTCCGCTACTTTCTAAGATGTATTTTGTAAAATATTAAATTAACTTTCTAATTGATGAAGTGAATATTTATAATGAATAATTTCTTCCAAATAAATAACTTTACTTTTTGTAATTAACTTAGATGTAAGATTGTTTTGGGTAATAAGAGAACCATCTTTTTGAATAATCTTAAATAATTGTTTGATAATCCGTTTGTCGACTAACTCTTGAATTGATTCGATAATAAGTCGTTTAATCTCAGTTTGTTTTTTATTAGAAAGATTAAACTGTTCTAAAAATTGCTGAACATGTAATTCCTTCTGTAATGAAGGGGTACTCATTATTGAAAGTATCTCAAACTGTACATAGAATTGATTTTTATTGTTCCATTGATTAAAGTAACTAGTAAGATAAGATGGAAAATGATATGAAAAAAGTTGTTCTGCTAGAGTCATAGAAACAATCGATATTCTACCTCTCGGTAGAACTTTTACACTGGGAAAGAGGACTAAAGCTCGAAAATGAATATCAGAAAAAGTTTGAATGATAGGTTCTAAGCTTATAAAATTCTGTAACATTTTAGAAACTTTTTTAATATGACGCTTATTTTTTTTACTCATAGACAAGTAGTCAACTAAATCTCCTAAAGGGAAGGATATTGTAAAGTAGGAATCTCCATTTATCATAATTCGTTTACCTTTACCTTTATAAAATTGAAGAAAAGCTAAGACACGGAATAAATTGTAAATTAATTCTCTTTCAGCAAAAGAAAGCAACCTGTGATTTTCTAAATAGGTTGTTTCTAAAATATTTTGATCTGGTTTTTGCCTAATTTCCCTTAGCCAAGAAACTAGCCAGTCAGTATAAGGAGAGTTTAATTCAATTTGGTTGATTGAAAGTTTATAAAAATGTAAAGCTAATTTTCGTTCAAAGATTTCTATTTGATTATTAAATAAAAAACTTTGAAATGATTTAACTAATGGGTTTTTTAATTCTAATTCAAATTTCACTCCTTGTTCTGTTTGATAAATACGGTAATAATTAGAACTTGTCCGAGAACCTATTCTTGTTACATAACCTATTTCTTCACGACCAAAAGTGGCCTTTCTTCGTTCATAGTTACTAAGGATTTTATTGCAAGAAGATTGCATAAAGCATTTTAGTTTATCATCGGTATGTGCTGCTGTAATTGGTCTAAAATAGTAATAATCAAATCTGCCAATATTTGTTGAACTTAAATTAAAAATATTCCAATCAAACTTTTGTTGTTTAATAATGTTATAGAGTTGGGTTGCATTTTTGCCCGAGAAATCGGCTTTAGTCCCACTCCAGTAAGTAGTGTATTCTGAAGCATAAAGGTAATATCTAAAAGAAACTTGATGTTGGTTCTGAGAATCAAAAAACAAATCTTCTTCGTTTCCGTTAGGACCTTTGGCAAAGGTAGAGTTAAATGCTAAGATTTGAAAGAAATATTTTGCAACTCTTTCTACCTGCTTTCGCTCAACAAGTCCTTGAATGTTGAAAGAAATGTAATCGACAACTAATTTTTCGGTTTCAAAATTTAATTCATTTTGGCTCATTTATTTCTCTCCTGAGGTGATAAGTAAATATAGCTCTTAACGACGAAATAAAGGCCACTAAGAGCATCTAATTGTTTTTTTGGTACTTTTTATCATTCTTAACTAATCGGTTTGAAATATAGCCCAATTCTTCTTTTAAAACTTTATAAATGGTACTTCGACTCTTCCCAGTTATTCGAGCAATTTCAGTAACCGAAACTCCTAAATCTTTGTACTTCTCAACAGTTTTAATTAGATCTTTGTTGATGACACTTTTTCGTCCTGTATATTTCTTCTTTTCCTTGGCAGCCTCAATCCCTTGCCGTTGTCGTTCTTTCCGTCGAGCAGTCTCGAATTCAGCAATAGCAGCTAAAGCAGTGGAAATGAGTTGACTAGACGGAGAATTATCTAGATAATCTCTGGGTAAATCCAGAACCCAAAAAGCAACACCTTTTTCAGCAAGTTGATTTTTAAGTTGTAAGAAACTTAAAGTATTTCTAGAGCATCGATCCAGTTTGGTGACTGCTAATAAATCACCTTCTTTTAAAATTTGATTGATAAGTTTAAAAAAGATGGGTCGATTTTCAATTACATCGGTAGCGGACCCGATTTCAAGATAAATATTGTCTTCTGGAACACCTAGTTTGATTAATTCAGCCTTTTGTGACTCCAGAGAAGAATTTCTGGCTTGTTCTTTCGAACTAATCCTTCCATATCCGTATCGATTATTTTTAGAAATTTTTTCAAAATGTGTAGTCATGACTATAAGTTTTTCTGTAATAGCTAGTTTGTAGAAAAAGTATAGCATATTCAGATTTGTTTTGCAAGGGTTTAAAATTAAATATTTTTCGACATAATTTTGGAGTGTTTTTAGGGTTTACCCCAGATGAACAGTTATGGGTGTGCCAATAAATACGATATTTCTATATTCTTTTATTCATGATACGTTTTTTACGATCTTCGTAGCGTTTTACATAAGGTGCTGCTTTTTCTCGATTTTCAGTTGAGTCTTGTTTTTTTAAATCTGCTAGTGTTTTAGTTCGTTCTTTCAAAGGAACAAATTCTTTTTCACATTTTCGATGAATTTGATTTTGGGGTTCAGTTATCGCTCCCCGTAGATTTGACTTTTCCACTTTTTGCTTAGATTCTGAAAAACAATATTCATTCTTATTAAGACTAGGAAAGTATATTTCTATATCTTCATTATCTTTAATAAAAACTCTTGGATTCTTTTCTGGCGGTCTTTCTAAAAAACCTATAGCTTTTCCTTCAGAACCTCGTTCCATAGTCACTTTTGAAACTAAATTATTACATTCGAAATTAGTAATATCTTGCGCAACATTAAAAGCTATTGCGCCAGCCAGTAATGCACTTGTTAAACTTACAACTCCCACTGGAAGAATAAAAAATACTGACCCACTACCAACTCCTATTGCTGTTTTTACAGCTAAGCTCTTAACTCGATCAACGAAAACACTAACACCCAAGATAGTTATCTGTTTAATAGGTTGACGTGAAACTATATAAGATAGAATTAAAACCGGTACTGATATAACTACTGGGCCGAAAGCCGGAGGTACATCTAACATTTGTTTTATCACTATTTCTAAAGCCGGATCTAAGACTTCATAAACAGAATCGGGTTCAATGCAGTCATCTATAAATTTACCTCCTCTTAAATTTGACATTTTAATCTCTTTATTTGAATTTTTAATCCTTCTAAAGGTTATACCTATGCCCATGGTTAACAAAAAACTAAGAAGCATCACCCAATTATCATTTACAATCCATGTATAATGAACACCTTTTCGTACAAATTTAATTAAAATCATTTTTATTTTATTTTTATAAGTTTAATATTTAATACCTAATTATAATTATAATAGATTTAACTAAAAAATGGAATTTATTTTCCTTTTTTATAAGAATTTTTTAGTTTAAGCTCACAATACGTAGCATAAATTGAAAAAGTTAGCACGGAAATTTTAATTAATTTTTCATATTTTATATAGTTAGTCAAACCATGTAAAATATGTGACTAATAAAAATTTTTGTGTCATATAATTTCAAAGTAATATAATGTTGTGGCTTTGCCAATTAATAAAGGAGTAAGTTGTTTCAATTCAATATATAAAGTTTTTTGAAGCCTAGGTTTATTTTCTCGTTTATTACCTAAAACATGTAGAACAATATCAGTTTGAATGAGCTTATGATAAAGTAACGCTTGAAACGCTTTAATAATAAGGTTTTTAATATAAGCCTTAGTTTGGTTTGGGGTATTTTGAAATCGATTCATAAATTCCAAAACGTTAAATTTTTTTTTGAGGCTAGTATTTGCAAAGCTTTGCATGATTTGTAGCTTAATTTGCATATCGTATTTGTCTTGGTAACTCAAATAAGACTTTGGAAATAAAAACGGATATTGATAACTATACAATTGATGATTGAAATAGATTTTAGCTTTCCAAACTCCAGAATCATCATCAACGTGAACGAACGGAAAGGTAGCCAAAATCTGAAATTTATGCTCTGAAATGGCCCTAAAATGCTTTAGAATGAAAATAAATCATGTTCCCTAACCAATAAACGTTAAGGATAACGATCTTTCATTTGTATGAAAATCTTTTGAATCAATTTCTTCAATTCCTCTTCACTAAATTCATGGCTTTCACGAAGACTTGGATCTGGGCAGAATCTATCAAAAAGTGAGACTAGCTCGTCAATTAAATCATCGAACCCTTCACATTTTAGATTAGGTTCCAAAAGAATTAATCCAGCTTCTAACATTTCTCCAGCATTGTTAATAGCTCGATGTTTTTTTCTTAACTGTAAAAAATTAATTGGACCATTTAATAATTTTTCTATCAATTCAAAATAGTGTTCTCTATTTTCCCAGTGTAAATGACAAATTATCATAGCTGAATATGCTTATAACTCCAAAAAATTTTCGTCAGGTCTAGAGTCAAGAAGTTTTGAAAACTCTTCATCCGAAACATTTTTTCTTGAGTTTTCTGACTTCTGCAAAGATTTGAGTAACTTTAAATGTTTATTTTTGTTATATTGCATCAGAATATAAGAATTTAATTTTTATAATTTTTTCCAATTCTACCATATTTATTATGATTTTGAGATTGACGTTTCGTTAACTGATAACCAGTGAAACTTTCTCCACTCTCCGAGTCAAATGCGAGAAAAATTCTTGTGCGGTGATGCTTACGAACGTGACAATCTTTCCCCATAACAGGTTGAATTCCACAGTCCCGAACATTCTTATGTTCTGCAAAAGCTTTCCAACGCTTTTGTAATGCCTTGACATAGTCGGCATTTGGTGGCGTTCCACCTTGGTTAATATGATTTATAAGACCATTTACAGCAATACTATCTAAATCTGATTGGGTTAAACCTCTTTAAATTCCTTGCCTTCGTAGTAATGCTTAATTAAACTCCGAATAAGAGTCTGATATACCAGACATGATCCATCTTCCGATGGTACATAATAAATCTTCGATAATGTATAACTTGTCCCGAGAGATTGATTTATGGAATTCAAACCTGAAAGTACTTGGTTCAACACTTCTGTTTTTGAGGTTCGAATCTTGCTACTACCAATGTTAGGAAAATTCCATTCAATTACTTCGATATTATTTTCAGTGCTATGTTTATTACCAAAAGAAATACCTAAAATGTTGTCTCGGTTACCCGTTACTCGAGTTATTTTATAAATGTTGTGGTTTTTAGTGAATCCCATTTTTTCTTTTAATTTCTAATAAATTTAATAAAAACTTTTACCAATTATCTTCCCAGGGTGCGCCATCAAAACGGCTTTGAGCACGGTCGTGTGCTTCTGAATATCCTGAACCATATTTTAATTCGTGATGTCGCTCAGCACATTCATGCTTGATCCAAGTAACATCGTCTTGTGTATGAATTCCAGCTTCCAGGCGCTTCCAAGCTAAAGCTTGTGAAAGAGTGGCATCAAAACGTTTGTGTTCGGTTTGATCAGGACCATAACGGTCAAGATCATGTTCGTTATAAAATACATGATCTTTTACGTTTTTGATATTATCCGCCTTAAATCCTAGATTTTGTGCAATATTACATATATCAGTATCGCATTCTCTAATGGAATCGTAAATTCGCTCAGCTAAATTATCGCTTAGCTCGTAGGCACTATCACCGTAGGGGTTTTTAATATTATAGGTTTGTTCAGCAACTTGTATAGTAATGCTTTTTTTTGTTGCTTTGTTTATCTAATTCACGAATAATATCGATATAGTTATATGATGGATCTTTTTTCTCGGACCCAGCATTTTGTGTCAATCCTGTGACTGTGAGACTTCGTGGTCCAGCCTCCTTGCCATATCCGAAATGATTTCCAGGCTGCTGATTACCAAATAACCATTGTAGATGAGGTGGAATAATCGCATTCGGATTGGGTTGAAATGCTAAACCCCCGTTCATTTTCAAGATTATTATCGCACCAATTACTCCAAGAGTCGCAACTATATCTATAAAAGAACCCCCCCCTCAATTTACTTATTTTATTAATTAACTCTTCTTGACTTAAAGAATTATTTCTGCATTCAATTGAAAGATTATACAATTGATCAATTTCTCTTTCGGTAAAATCAATTTCAGCAGGCATCTCTTTAATAACTTGGTTAATTATCACTTTTTTTGATAAACCACCATTTGAATGAGTAGATCTCATAATCGCAGGAGTCTGTGGCGGAATTGCTAGCCCAATTGCTTGATATGGAATTATACCATTAGTAAGTCGAAGAACGAAATCTCCATAAACTATTAACCATTTAGCTTTTTTGATAATTTTTTTACGAATCTTAATAGTATAGCAACAAATTTTTTCTGATAAGTCATCTTCAGTCTCGTCGGTTTGACCATTGTATGGGTATTTTTGAACTTCAATAGATATTATGTATTTGTTTGGCATAAAAAATTCCTTATTTGATTGATAAGTTTAAAAAAGATGGGCCTATTTTCGATTGCATCTGTAGCCGATCCAATCGAAAATCGACCCATCTTTTTTAAACTTATCAATCAAATTTTGAAAGAAGGCGATTTATTAGCAGTCACAAAACTGGATCGATGTTCTCGGAATACTTTAAGTTTCTTACAACTTAAAAATCAACTTGCTGAAAAAGGTGTCGCTTTTTGGGTTTTAGATTTACCTAGAGATTATTTAGAAAATTCTCCTTCCAGTCAACTCATTTCGACTGCTTTAGCTGCCATTGCTGAATTCGAGACTGCTCGACGAAAAGAGCGCCAACGGCAAGGAATTGAGGCTGCCAAGGAAAAGAATAAATATACAGGACGAAAAAGTGTCATCAACAAAGATCTAATTAAAACTGTTGAGAAGTACAAAGATTTAGGAGTTTCGGTTACTGAAATTGCTCGAATAACTGGAAAAAGTCGAAGTACGATCTATAAAGTTTTAAAAGAAGAATTGGGCTATATTTCGAACCGATTAGTTAAGAATGATAAATAGTACTCAAAATACAATTAAATGATCTTATTGGTCTTTATTTCGTCGATACGGACAATATTTATTTACCATAACAGGAGATATTAACCATGTTACAAAACAAATTAAGTTTTGAATCGGAAAATTTAAGCATTCATTATATTTGTTTCAATATCCAGGGTTTTATCGAATTAAAAGATATTAAGAAAATAGCTTTTTATCTATTTGAATCATTTGGTTTTAATTCAACTTTTATAAACTACGATCGGACTCAAGGCTGGCAAGAAAAGAAAATTTTTTATATGAGTAAAAATCAGCATAAAGTTTCTTTTCATCAATTTGATTCTAACCCACAAATAAAAAGTTTTTGGGTAGGGACTAAAATCCATTTTTCCGGGGGAAATGGTAATCAGATTTACAATCAAGTAAAAAAAAACCAATTTAATTGGGGGATTTTTGATGGTCTAAGTGTAACTCTTTCTAGAATGGATATTTGTTATTTTCGGGGAAGTAAATTGAATGATCAAAACGAATTGGTGGAAGATTTCATGGAAAAATGCTGTCAAAGAGTTAAGACTAAAGATAAAAGAAGAAAAGCCGAATGGGATTTAGAGTCAGCTGGCTTGGTTTTGAGAATCGGTCACAGGGGCAGTTCGAAGTTTTATCGAGTTTATGAAAATGATAAAGGACTGAGGTTTGAGTTGGAATTAAAAAAAGAATTAGCCAAATCATTCCAAAAATTATTAATGAATAATCATTTCCAACAGTTGGAAAATGATTTATCAAAACTATTTTATTCTCATTCATTTTCTTCGTTAAATGTAAATAGCTATTATACTGACTGGTTGCTGAATCGTTACAGAATAGGCTCAGTTCAAAAAAAATTCAATGTATTTATTACGACTTATTTTAATATTGAAAGTATTTTTTTATCAGATAACAAAAGATTAATCTTTCATTTTCTTCGGATTCTATCTTTTATTAGAAATCAAGAAAACATCAAACAAACTTTTAAAATTGATGATGATTCACAAACTTTTCACGTAGTTAAATTTCGTCTTGTTGATTTTCTTCGTTTCATTAAGGTCAACGAAAGAAATCATCGTCAACGGACTAATATTATAGAAATCTTTAAAGAATTTGAATATCTGCACGATTTCAAATTGCAAATATTTCGAACCACTTTGAATGATAGTTTGAGTTTGAATAGTGATTTAAATGGGAATGAGTCTAGTAGTATAGTTATGATTCCTTTCTTTAAAATTAAAAAGGAAAAAAATGTATGGTACGTTACTCTGCTTGTAGCAAACCAATTTTATGAGTGTAATTTCCCTTTTCAGTTTAAAGATTATTTTCTAATCTGGAAAAGTACTCATCAATTTGAAGTCAAGGTACAAATTCTACAACTTCTTGCTCAACCAAGACCAAAAAAGGAATTCGATGTTGAAAAATTTCTTGCACCATTTGATGGTCTGTCTAATTCAAAGAAGACAAACATTAAAAAACTATTCATTGAAGGAATCGAGGAAGAAATTGAAAATAGGTCTCTCAAATTAAAATTTCAAATGATTCAAAAGGATGGTTCAGTCAAAAATACGAATCAGTTAGTGCCTATAAGTCTTACAAAAAGTAAATATATCTATTTTTACGAGAATATAGATTCCAAATCTTTCCTCAAAAATTTTTAAAAATTGAAAGATTATTTTCCAACTTAAAAAGGTTATATTTGGGTCCATCTATTGGATCGTTTTGTAACCTTCTGTAATTTTATTATATTAAATTCAAATTAGAGACTTTATGGCATCATTAAAGGTTAAAATGATATAAGCTAAGAGCTAAGATTAAGTTTTTAATTATTTTTGATTAAATTCTGACCCCATTAGTTTAACCAGATTTAACCAGATCATAATTTATTCTATTTACTCAGATCATAATACTGATATCGATAAAGATGAAGTATAAATTTTTACATTTCAATGTGGGTTTTAATTATAATTATATATAAGCAAACTTTATTTAATAATCAGATAATTATTCATGTATGTTAATTTCGTAAATAATAGAAAACAATTAGGGTATGAATGCTTAAAAGATATTCTATATGGTAATAAGCTAGTGTTGATAACTGATTCAAGTGTTATATTTGTTAAGCATAAAAGTAAGAGAATAGTTTTTGTGAGTATGGTAGTAACTATTCTTCTTTTTAGTGACGTCCAATCAGCTAAAGCTATTGGTATGAATTTTGCTCCTCAACAAATTGAACATAGAATTATTGTGTCAGATCAAGATGCTAATAAATTGATGAAACCAAGCAAGGTGAAATTCAATTGGAATATTGAACCAAAAATAATAATGCCAAGTTTGAGTAAATCAATTGGGTCGGTTAGAACAAAATCGGACTTAAAGAATTCTCAATGGATAAACGAATTTGTGTCTAGAATACGTGGAGGGTCAGATGAAAAATTAATTAGGAGTATTATTTCAAAAGTTTCAGAAGCTGACTGGGATATACCTAGCATCAATAAGATTCTTAAGAAACTAGCAGAAGTAACTTTAACGAACGACAAGTTGTTGAGAATTTTAGCAGAATTAGAAAAACCAATTCCACAATCATCTATCTTTGTCGAAGGATGGGTCAATCCATTGCCGCGTCATAGAAAGCAATATGAGGTTGAAAAAAACAAATATTCTAGTCCTTCTATAGAATTTTTATTGGATTCGACAAAATGTTACGGGCATCGAGAAGCTTATAATATGCCTCGCTCAGTGTCTGAAAATTTGGAAACAAAAGCTGTAAAAAAATTATATAATCTATCGCTTAAAAATCCAAAATTCAAAAAGGAATATAAAGAGGTTAAAGAGCTACTTAATAAAGGTATTCATCCTGCTAACATAGGAAAGAAATCAACATTTGTTAGTTCAACCAAAGTTTTAATAAAAAAACCTGAAGGTAGATACCTTGTAAATGTTTCGGATACTCATGCAGAGGTTGTTGGGGTTAGTGTTCGTGCAAATAAGAAATGTATGTCAAAGTTTGAAACATTAATGAATAGTATATATAATTTAGATCTTAAAGGATATTAAAATTTATGCCAGTTAAAATTAAAAAAATAAGTTATCTTATTCCTCCACGGGACATATTGAACGATGCAGTGGACGTATTAGTAGATTTGGAAGAGAATTCTGATGAATTTGGCTATGTTGTAGAAGTAACAACACCTAAATTTTTATCTACTATGATGGAAAAAGAAAAAAGTACTTTTTTATCACCGGATTATCCATGTATTATTGTTTCAAAATTAACAGATGATATTATCCAAGCTGCCATCGAATCTTTCATAAATCCACAGGATTCAGGAAATATATATGAGGAATTATACTGGTTAAAATTGTATCATCTGATACCTAGTTTAAGAATGGAAGATGTGAATGAGCTTTATGATCGGAAGAAACAGGAAGCTATTGAATTGGAGGCAAAGGTGGATGCAGAGTTCGAAGCCGAATCAGATACAAAGAATTAGATCAATTAGATAATTCCTAAATTTTAACATAATTTAGGAATTATTTCTAAAGAAAATTATTTTATATTTCACCTTCACGACCATTTTAAGGCCAGAATTTCATTGAAGTCTATTACCATACTCAACCTACCAAGTCCCCCTTAAAACCGGTTTTAAAGGTCTCTCAGAAGATATTTCAATTACAGCACCCCTTCCTAAAAATATTTCATTAATTCCCACACCCATAACTGTTCATCTAGGGTAAACTCTAAATGAACTCACAATTATTGTTCATTAATATTTATTTTTACTTGACTTTTTGAGCAAAGTTTAGTATTCTATACTTAATCAACATTTTCTAACGAAGGAGAAATTCATGTTTGAAGAAGTTTCAAAAAATCGTAGATTCGGATATGCAAGGGTGAGCTCGCAAACTCAAGAGGATAACTCTTCTTTGGAAGCACAGAAGCAAGAGTTTATTCAAAAAGGTGTTCCAGAAAAAAATATTCGTATTGAAGTAGGCTCTGCAGCGGGTAAGATTGAAGCCCGGCCTGTTTTTTATCACCTGATTGATAACGAATTAAAAGAAAATGATTTATTGCTTGTCACCAAAATAGATCGATGTAGTAGAAATACACTTGAATTCTTAAAATTACAAGAACGACTTTATAAAAAAGGAGTTAGATTTATTTCATTAGATTTACCTTACTCTACTGATATGGCGGTTAATCAGTTAATTTCCACAAATTTAGCTGCGATTGCTACTTTTGAGAATGAACGTCGAAAAGACCGACAGCGGCAAGGAATTTTAGCTGCTAAGAAAAATGGAAAATATTTTGGACGAAAAACTGTGATTGATAAAAAATTAATCTCTCAAGTTCAAGATTTGAAAGAAAATAAAAATCTTTCAATAACTGAAATTAGCAAAATTACAGGCCGAGCTCGAAACACTATTTATAAGATTTTGAAAGAGGAATTAAATTACATTCCTTACAATCGATTAGTTAAAGCAACCAAAGGAGAAACAAATGAACGGAAATAAATTAACTTTTGAATCTGAAAGTTTAATAGTAGACTATATCACTTTTAACATTAAAGGGTTAACGGATCCAAAAAAAATTGCTAAAATAGCTTTTTATCTATTTGAATCATTTGGCTTTAATTCACAAATTAAAGAAAATTACGAAAACCATTTCGAAGACTTGATTTCCGAAAATCAAAATCAAGGCAAAGTATCTTTTATAAGGTTTAATTCAAAATTTAATTCGTATTGGGCTGGAACTACTATCAGCTTTCCGGGACAAAATGCAGCCTATCTATACACCCTTATCAAAAAGAAAAAACTAGATTGGAATCTGTTTGACTCGAAAAACATCAAACTTGGACGATTTGATCTTCATTTCTTAAGAAAATTAAAAACTACTGACCAGACTGACCTAGTAAAAACATTTCTGAACGAGTCTTACGAGTATGCGAAATCAAAAGGAAGAAAAGTGGAGTTGGAGGATAATAAAATGGGTCATATTTTAAGAATAAATGATAGAAAAAGTTCTAACTATTATAGGATTTATTCAAAAAATAATTTTTTAGAGTTTGAACTTGAAATGAAAAAAGATGGACTAAAATCTATTCAAAGTATTTTTTTTTCGAACTCTTTGATAGAATTTGAAGATAGAGTCACAAGACAATTTTATCGACGATACAAAAATTCGTTAGTACTTGATAGCTGTTATACAGACTGGCTGTTAGATAAGCTGAGAAAATTACACAAAAGGCAAAACGGAGAGAATTATTTACTAACAGGTTACTTGTCAAATATTGAATTACGATCTTTTGCTGAAAAGGAACGTTTTTTCCATTTTATCCAATTTCTATCATTTATTCAAAATTGCAAACGTTCAAAACTAAAAGACAGAGAAGTTTATCAAATTGTTTTTCCTGTGATCGAATTCTTACGTTTTATTGGTAGAGATGAAAAAAGTCATTATCAACGAACTAAAATATTAAAAGTTATTCAAAGTTTTCAAACATTAGATCCCATTTTAGAAAAACTTAGTAACAATTGTTTTCGAAGTTCGGTTCTGTTTCCAACTCTGCAGATAGAAAAAAAAGGTAAGAGAAAAACCTGGGTTGTCACATTGGATATAGTAAAATCAATCTATTCTTATACTTATCCCTTTGTTTTTCCAGTCTCTTTTCGTACTTATCAAAACAAGTATGATTTACAAGTTAAAAGCCAAATATTAAAAACTTTTGCCTCAGTCGAAGTAGAAAAACGTATTTGTATTAGAGATATTTATGGATCTAAGGTTCTTTCCAATGTAGATAAAACAAGGATTAAAAAGATATTTATTAAATTATTTAATGAATTAAAAAAAAATAAGTACATAAAACCAACTTTTAAACTAATTAGTTCATCTGAAAAAATGAAAAAAACGAATCAACTTACTCCATTATTACTTTCTCAAAATAAAATTCTTCTTTTTCAAGAAGATACTAACTATCAGATATGATTATTATTTTAATAGGTTAAAAAACTCTCCATTTTTGGACTAAAAAAAAAAAAAATGGAGAGTTTTTTAACCTATTACCAAAATCACTGTAAAGCTATTTATAATAAGCATTTTAGTACTAAATTATATATGAATTTTTCAACCTTTTTAAATAAACTAAGTATCTACTCTGAGACAATTGTTTTTTTCTAATAAATATAGAAATAGTCTGAGACAATTATTTTTTATAAAATGCTTATATGATTTTATATTACTTAAATGTTTTCAATTGTTATATGTTCTATTAAATTCGTTTAAATTTTGATTGGTTTTAACTATAATATTCAGTAGTACTTTTAATAAAATTATCCTTTTAATTTAATTAATCATTATGTATCCGAATTTTATTTCAGATCGAAAAAATTTAGGTTATGAAGTTTTGAGAGACACTAGTTGTGGCATCAAATTAGTAGTAATTTTCAATTCAACCGTTCCAAGATTACTCAAGCCGAGTAAATGTAAGCGACAATTTGTAAATAAACTTTCTTCTAAGTTAAATCCTAAATCAAAAAGAGTCATTGTTGTCTTAGTATCCACACTTTGGTTTAGTAATGTCCAACCAGCTCCGGCTATGGGTTTAAGTATACCAGCTGACCCAGTGGTAAGACTTCAGCCAAGTTACAGACATTCATCTGAAGTGAAAACTGCTCCAACAGTTAGGACACGCTTAGATAAAATTGTTATGATGGCCAATAATCACAATAATCATATGATTCCATTAATTTATATCAACGGGCATTATTCGTATATTAACGAACAGCTTTTAAAAAAATTACGAGCGGGCGATTTAACTTCAAATTTAAGTGTAATTGTTATTGGTGTGGCGGTTTATCTAATGTTCCAGTTATCAGGTGTGGATGCATTTGGAATAATTGCACAATGGAATGCACCTACTCCAAATATAGGAGGAGGACCTCCTCCTGTAAGCCCGACAGCTGAACTATCATCGTCTACTAATCTACCAGGACAAGGTCGAAGAAGTACAGCGTTACAAGCCTATGGACCCTCTCATACTCAAGCTTCTACATTTACCAACACTGATGGAAGCGTGAATTTAGATCTGGGTTATCGAGAAGTACTAGGGCGAGCAGGTTTTTCTACAGACTTTGAATGTTCATTTGATAGGTTTATTGAATTGGCTTCAGAAGATGGAAAGATCACTACTGACACAATGCGAGCTGCTATTAGTGCGTTACAGCTGGAAGCAGATGGTGTTGTGTCAAATGTTCGACGAGATCCAGTTGCTGAGGCAAATCGAGTTAAAGCTTTTGATTTTATTGCGGATGGTCTTAATGGTGAAACACATTTAGAGATTAAAGGACCTGTTGGCTCAGAAATTCGAAAATCAGCTGGTTTAGGCCCAAGCATTCCAAAGCAAGGAAAAAAAATTGGTTTTAAAATTAGGAATCAACTAAATTATTGGTTCAATCCAAACACAGATAAATCAGGAGTTACACAACCAGAAGGTCGCAATAAAGTTCTTGTAGTAATCGACCTATTTGACGTCCCTAGTGCAGAAAAAGCACAAATGGAATCGTCAATTAACCTTGGCCTAAAAGGAGAACACCCAATACTATTTATTAATAATCAAATGAATCGATAGATGACTGAAACTTTTAAATCTTTAATCAGGAATCACAAAGGTAATTTAAAAATTGCGGAACAAACTTTTTCCGATGAAATAATATCTACCAAAATTTTGCACTCATGTGCTTTTATAAAATTAATATTTTTTAATTGCTCATTTCACAAAGTTAATTTTGATGGAAGTTCTTTTGCGAAATGTGAGTTTAATGGATGTACGTTCAGTGAGTCAATATTAAAAAGAGTAGAATTTGAATCTTGTCGTTTCCATAATTGTAAAATTACGGATTCAAATTTTGAGAAAGTAGATTTTGATGATACTAGCTTGAATTATTGCCAGTTCAAAAAAATATCTTTACTAGCAGGTTATTTCACTGATTGTCGAATTAATGAATCCGATTTTGAAGAGATAAATTCTTACGGCGCATGCGCAATTATAGTTGATTCACAAATTTCCAAGTTTAATCGGTCAATAAACCTTAAAGGAGACTTTAGTTTTGACGATCTTTTGAATTTTTTAAAGTCAATTCCTGCTTCGTAAGCTATTGAATTGGTTCAATATTTCAATATCCCTGACTAGGCTAATAAACCGGCCTCACGGGCCTAATAATCGGCTCTCAACCAACTATTTGCTCTGATTATCTACAAACGATAGTTGGTTCTCTTGACCCAAAAAAGTTTATAATGTTTTTAAAATTCCTAAAATTTAGTAGCAGTTTAGATTATAAAACTGAGATATTTGATGGAGACTTTTTACACTCGTTTTCATAAAAGTTATAATTTTCTTTTAAAATATCGTATAATATTAAGATAGTTAATAAGGAGTTCCAATGAGAATTTTAAAACGTATAATTTTTATTTCAATTTTAAGTGGTATCTTTGTTTTAATCTACCGACAATCTGATGAGAAGGGTTTTCGTAGATGGTGGATATCCTTTAAACCAGCAGTACTTACTGCAGCAATTGCAGCTGGTTTAATCCCTTTTAATACAGAAGCAATCGAATCTCCTGAAAATAATAATCAAGTTTATCAGGAACGATTACTTTCAGATCAAGAATTTAATTTGTATGAGAATACCGATCAACAAGTTATTCTAGCTCGACGTGATAGCAGTGGAACTCCTTCACCATCTAACATTGGGCGACAGGGACAAAGTCCGTCGAATTTTCCAACATCACCTTCTGGAGGTCGTCGACCTAGCTGGCCTATAACAGGAATTAACCCATATCGTCATCTTCATGTTAATCCTGGTACAGCAGGAAACCCAGGTGGTGCAGGTAATGGCGGTGCGGCCAATTATAATGATGAGTCTGGAATACCAAAAATACCACAAGAACTAAAAACTTATGATTATGACTATCGTTCAAATTTAAAGAAAAAAGAATCAGCTGAACAATGTGAATTAGACGAAAATGTTAAAGACGTAAAAGTAGAAATTGTTTACAGAATCAAGGAAAATTCTGCCCTAGTTCGTGAAGCTGAAAGAATGGGTAAAGACCAAGCAGCTCAAAAAGATGTAAATAATTTAATTGAACAGTTATCTTTAGGAAATGACAATCCTGGAATAGGCAGCCGACGAGTAAAAGGTTTAAAAAATGTTTCAGAAGCTCGTGGAAGAAATGAAGGGCGCGTTTATTTTCGAGAAAAAGATGGAAAAATTGAAATTCTAGCAAAGTCTAATAAAGACAACCAAAACAAAGTGATAGCTCTTTTACAAAAAATGGGTTACTAATATAAAAAATCTTAGCTAAGGAGTGATTTAGATGTTGATTAAAAGCATTAGCTTTCCAACTTATTTAGAAGATATTACGGACATTGAAAATAGTAATATCGATGTTTTTGTCGAATTAGAAGATGGTTATACGTATACTGTGGTTGTAGCAACAGCGAAAAATATAGAATCCTTAATGGATAAGGAGAGAATGAACTACTTTGAACCAGGTTATCCATTTATCATTGTTAAAAAATTAACTAAAGAGATTATTTCTGAAGCTATCGAAGCATATGCATCAGACGAGGCATATTGGTTAAAACTATATCATTTCGCAGGAAAAATTGATACAGCTGTCTTTAATCAGTTACAAGCTGAACATATGGAATACCTAAAAGAATTAGACGAATTAGATAATTCCTAAATTTTAACATAATTTAGGAATTCATTTTTATTGCTAAAGAAAATTATTTTATCTTTCACCTTCATCATAAGATACACCCATTTTAAGACCAGAATAACTAAAACCAATTTATTTTAATTCTATACCCTTTCAGCCGTCGCTTAGAGCATATTTGAATCTTATAACCGTACGTAGAAATATTTTATTTATTCCCACACCCATAACTGTTCATCTAGGGTAAACCCTAAACAAACTAATCAACTGACTGGATTGTTACTTTTTCAAGAAGATACTAACTATCGTTCAAAATCCCTCTAAAATTATATATAGAATCAGTGTATAGTACAAAACTAAATATAAATTTTTATAGTTTTTTTATTAAAAAATAATATATTTTAAGTGAAATATGTTACAATATATAATAAGTAATAAAACTAACAGTTTTTAATTATGTATGTGGGCTATTTAAATGATAGGAAAGAATTAGGTTTTAGTCATATCGAAAATCCTAATGCTATTAAAGAATTATCAGATTTTGTAACTTGGATCAGAAGAAAAGGTAAACAAATTGTTATCCTTATATTCTCCAAAGAAACTTTAGTTGGTATTTTAATTATTTTAGTTTATCAGGAAAGATTAATTTCAGATCCAGAATTTAATTCGTTTGAAGATAATGATCAAAAAGTTATTCTTGTTAAAACAGGTGATAGTGCACCTTCAGCTTCAACTTCACCTGGAAGAGGGCAGCCGAGTCCATTTCCTACACCGCCGGCTGGAGGTAAACCTAGTCGGCTTGTATATGTATCAAAATACCGTACAGCGCCTAGAGTAGTTCCAGGTCCAGGATTGGGTGCCGGGGCTAACCCAGCTGGCGCAGGTGGTGGCGGTGGAGCTGCTGAATTCGATGATCAGTGTTCTGTTCCAGAAAATAAAAAATCACAAGAATCAAAATCTTATTATGATTATCGTTCAAATTCTCCAAAAAAGAAAAGGAAATCACCTGAGCAGTGTGAGTTAGGGGCAAAGATAGAAATTGTGTACAGAATCAAGGAAAATCCTGCTCTAATTCGGGAAGCACAACAAGCAGGACGCGATCATGATGCTCAAAGATCTTTAAACAATTTAGTAGAACAACTATCCTTAGGAAATCGAAATCCTGGAATAGGAACCGAAAACGTTTTTAAAGATGTTTACGAGTTACGAGGTAAAAATCGTGCTCGGGTGTACTACCGCGAAGTAGATGGAAAAATTGAAATTCTAGGGAAATCCGTAAAAAGGAACCAACAAAAAGTCATAAATATTTTAAAAAAAATGTATGATTAATTTAGTTTTAATTAAAGAGAAATTTCTATGTTAGTAAAAAAAATTAGTTTTGTACGTCCAACCTTACTTGAGGAGATTCCAGATATTGAGGATTACAATCTTGATGTTTTCGTCGAGTTAGAAGACGGTTATACTTATACTGTAGTTATAGCAACAGCAAAAAATATAGTGTCCTTAATGGATAAGGAGAAAACAAATTTTTCAGAACCAGGCGATCCTTTTATCATCGTTAGAAAATTAACGAAAGAGACTATTGAAGAAGCAGTTAAAGCTTATGCAGAAAATGATGCGTATTGGTTGAAATTTTACCATTTCGCAGGAGAAATCGATACAGCTATCTTTAATCATTTACAAGCCGAACATACGGAATACCTCAAAGAATTAGACGAATTAGATAATTCCTAGATTTTTATATAATCTAGGAATTCATTTTTTATTTCTAAAGAAAATTATTTTATCTTTCACCTTCACGACCATTTTAAGGCCAGAATCCCATTAAATATAGTATATATTACCTAAACTTGATTTATTTACATTATAGACCCTTTCAGACGTCGCTTAGAGCATATTTGATTATCTGATATGGTCTGAGAGGGCGTTTATCTTCGATTTTAGACTACTTTATTCGGGGAGTAGATTAGCAAGGGGCTAGAACTAAAATAACGAACTCTGACTTATCAATCAGAGTTGTTATCTATCAATAATTTCTCAAAACTAGAAAAATCCTTTATCTGAATCCACTCGTCAGACTTCCAAACTTTTACATCTTCGACTAGTATTAAATCTAAATGACTATTTTTAAATATTGTTTCCCTGAACTCAAAATCCATAAAGTTACTTGCTCTTAAATTACTGTTTAAAAATTCACAATTTTTAAAAGTACTCGAGTTAAACTCTGCCCGTGTTAAATTAGATTCTTTAATTTGACACTCCAAAAAAGTACAACTCCAAAATTCGGATTTTCTGAATATTGCATTACTAAATCTGCAATTTTCAAAAATAGTCTTAGAAAAAAAACTACCTGTAAAGTCTATATTTTTGAAAGTAAGATTTACGAAATTTATTCCCCCCAGAACAGAACACTGAAGAGACTGATTCAAAATAATCTCATTTGAAAATTTTTCATTATTACCAAGCACTAACTTATCACCTTTTTCAAGATTTCCAATAATACTTTGAAGGTTATCGTTCATTATTTAATCCTTTACAAATAATTTAAAAAGTAAATACCAACTGTATTGCCATTATTATCTTCCGCTCCTTTTAAAACTCTGTCGATCATATTTTGCTTTTGATTAGAATCTCTAATTAAATCCAAGTTAACCATATGTAATACATTATCAGGACTTTTAGGACCGCCAGGAAGACCACAAAACTCTTCTTTTTGAGGAGGAATTTTTTTGCCCATATTATAAGCTACAGTCTCGAGACTTGGGAAGTTTGATACGTCAATCCCTTTATTATCTGCTAAATCTTGAAAATCTATTGGAGTTTTAAAATCTACATGAGTATAACCTTTAGAACTATCAATTTCAAAATCAAGATCAACAGCTTTATTACTTGGTCGACGGGTATTTGTGTACATTCCTTTAGCCTCTCCTTGTAAAGCGCCTTTTGCTTCGATCAATGATTTTTCATCGGGACTACCAGTTTGCGGATTAGTCGATAACTCATTAAATCTTTCTTTATTACACTCAAGTTCATAACCTTTTTCCGACATTTCTTGCATAAAATTTTCATACTGTTTTTTCATATCGAATTCTGGAACTGGGCATTGATCCTCGCGATTACCACGTCGAGCATTCAGACTAGTATCAACTTCCATGAAAGATCGAACTTTTGGTGCTTTTGGGATATTTCCAAGCCCTTGAATATTTTGAGGTGGATCTACAGTAATACTTCTGCCTCTCATTCTTGGTCGACCAAATGGATGACGCCTCCGGGGGTTGCTATTGAGAGGAAAACCATCTGCCCCAAATAATATTCCATCATCTTTTACTAAGATTCCTTCATCCATATCAGTTGAGCTTGTTTCAGAAATCTCTTGTTGAAATTCAAGGATTGTACCATTTCCAGTTTGAATAATTTTCCCTCGATTTTGAGAATCATCAAGACTATTTAATTCTTGATTTGAAATTACTTTTTCATGACTTAATGGAGTTGGATTAGTTTTAAGATCATTTGTTTCTAAATTTCCAAAAAGTAATTCTACTGCTAAAACAGCAGACGCGAAAATTCGTCGTTTTTTTCGTTTCATAAAAAAATGAATTGTTTTTTTACAATAATATTATTTAGTATAGCACAATTTAAGTTTTATCAAAAATAAATTACAAAATCAGAATTTCAGATTGAAATTTTTAACACCATTGTTTTTGGTTGTTTGCTATTGGTTTTATCTTAGTATCTGCTTCGGTTATTTTTTATCCAAAATTTTTTTTAATTTTTTTGATGAAATTAACAAAACTGATCTTTCTAAAAGTATTACATTTAGGAAAAAATTTAGTTCAAAAAATATAATAAAAATTATTATTGATTTTTTTCGGAAGCTCATTAAAAATTGGTTTATCCGCATTTGTGATAAATTTCTTTTTTTAATTGCTGCAATCAATAAAGTGATTAAAGGATTAAAAATTTGTAGAAAGAAATTCAAGTCAATTTTAAAATTTAAACACAATTTTCGACTATTAAAGAATCTGTTGCCCATTTTTTGGGAAACTTTTCTAATATTTTGTTCCTTTATGAATGAAATTTTCTTTTTACACAATATAATCAATTGGATAATTCAGTTGACGAATTTTATACGATTCTTAATGAAAGAATCCTTATTCATTACTATATTTTTTATACTGGATTCTTCTAGGTATATTTGGTATAATCATTGGCTTTTTATTAGGTATATATAAGCGCGAGGATGAGATAAATACAGTCCTTTTATTGCTTTTATTAAAAATTATTTATAATAATGGATTTGATGATGTTTTATTGGAATATTTATACGATTTATCTCTAGAAACTAAGACAGCTGAGACATTTTCTAAATTTTCGTTAAAAAGTATTGAACAAATTGATCCACGTCCGTTAAAAATAATTTTTAAAGAACCCGAATAAATACCATTACCATTTTTTATAATTGAAGATACTCTTGTATTTATTGATACAGAAGTTTTATGGGACAAATCAACAAATTATAAATTTGAGTTATTTAGATTTTATCGAAATGTAAATCAAAAAGTAAAATCTTAGTGAACAGAGTCACTAAGATTTACTTTCTTAATGCCTCGTTTCATAGATAATAAATTTCTTAATTATTACTCAAAAAATCGTCCGTTTGGATGAAATTAATGGGTACAAAAACGATCCATTATAATAAAAATGAGAAGTACAAAGCTTCAAAACGTTCTAATCCTTATGTTTACTGTCTACTAGACAAGTTTAATAATCCCATAATCCGATTAAGAATTAAAAAATCGTCCTTAATAGTTTTACCGGTTAAAAAAGTTATAGTTTGATAGCCTCATTAAAAGAAATAATTTTAGCTTTTTTTATTAAGGTAAGTGTTCATTTTTTTGTTTCAAAGGTATTTCCATCTTTATTTAAAATAAAAAAAGGTAGGTTCGAAAAACTCTTTCAACTCATTAAGATAGGTGACTAATAATATTTTCATTTCTTTCTTTTTGCGATTAGAGACTGAAAATTTGTTTAAGAAATTATCTAGATGGAAAATTTTTTTCCTATCCTTAACAGATAAAACACGTAATATTTCAATTTTAATATACAAATCATATCGGGTTTTATAACATAAAAAACTCCGTGGTAAAAGGAAGGGGTATTGATAATCATAAATTTGTTTCAAAATAGACATTCTTACAATTAAAAATCTTCCTTCCTTTTGAACTTTAAGAGGCCCAATAATAGGATAACTTTCAAACTCATGAAATGAAAAATTATTTACCAAAGGTTTAACTTGAGCAAGACTCAATAAGCTTTATTTAACTTTGATTCTACGAGCTTGCCCCTTCCCTCCAGGGGCGTCCATCCCAATGAACTTTATAAATTTATGAAGAGGAAATATTAAACAAAAATAAGTTTCCCCTAATAAAGTCTCTGTCTTGTTTGGTTGGAGTTGTTCGGCTCTAATAAATGAGAGTAGTTGAAATAATTTAAACAGGGAATCTTTTTCAGAAAAAGTGTTTAAAGAAGCTTTGTTAAAATAATCTATGCCTAAAACATGTTCAGATGATTCCAATCGTAATTTTTTCCTGTAAGAGTCGACTAACCAATATGTACAAGAAGTAGTTAGATCGAGCCGTTTTAGACAAAAATTGAAAAAATGATGTGATATAATGTTCTCAAAAGTTTCTATGTCAACTAAATTGTTCGAGAATAGTAAGTCTTGGAATCTTTTTATGTTAGATTTTTTGATTTCTAATTCAAACTCCAATCCGTGAACTAGTTGAGAATAGACTGTTTTAATGATTTCTTTGTCTTTGAGATAAACACGCAAATGATGTGGGCTATTTCGTCTACATATTCTTAATACACCATCCTTATCGATTTCAGCGTGTACACCTTGCGATAAAGCATTTGCTACAGACTTTGAAAAAAAGCTGTGAACTAGCTGCCTTTTACTTCTAAAATCTTCTGCTAAGAAATAGTGAATATCAAATAAGAAGAATGCTGGCAATGAGTATCCAATAACTCCCGGTAATGTTAAACTAATAGACTTGGATCCAATTGCAGCAGCATACGCCATTTTAGATAACTCATTACTTGTGAATGGAGCTATGACACTTAAGGGAAGAATTCGTTTTAGCCGAATATAATTTTTATATTTTCTTCGAAATTCGTACATTTCTTCTAAATTTTTAAAATTATTTTCAGTAATAATTTTGGTTATTTGAGTCTCCTCTATTACAGATTTTATTAATTTTTGATCTTTGGTTAATTTTTTTGTTTTAGTATTTAATATTTCTGTTACTTCTTTATTTGTTAATCTAGGAGGTTTAACATCTTCATCATTGGTAATGAATGAGAAAAATTCCTCGTCAGTATAATACAGATCATTTATCTGTCCTCCTTTAAAAAATAAATGGCTGCGTAGCTTATCTATAGTGTATAACGCTGGGGATGGTCCCAAAATATATCGTAACATAAAAAATTAATCCTCCTGTGTTACCTAACTGATATAAAAATAATTTTATAATATGGTTTTGGTTGAGTCAATTGAAATATAAAAATGTTTATGTTATATAAACTAGATAGATCTGAGTTAATAATAATGGTACCCTACAATTTTGATTATATAAATCAATATAAGCTAGTTCATTATTTGAATGACATATACTGAATGCTTCCCAACGATCCAAAGATAAATAATTTGAAAATTTACTTATATCGTCATTCGTGAAAATTACCACTATTGCAGGTTTTAAGAAGGCTTTATTAAAATTACCATACATTATGTCAACTATGTAGGAATTTTTGATTTCTTCTATAACTTCAAACAAATCATTTAATCTAGTATCATCACTTCTCGTTCGAGTGAAATCAAACATATAGAGATCAACATTTTTCTTCTTTGATAATTTGATAATAGCTGACCTCACTCTATCAGGTCGATCAATAGGCATTTTTTCTATTCCCATATTTAAATTAGCTTCATTTGTAGCTAAGTAACGAATGAAGGTAGATTTTCCTTGTCCACCTAACATGTCTTGTATCCAGATAACTTTTCTATTTCGAAAATAATCCTGATACTCATAACTAATCAGTCTTAAAAGTTGATTTTGCCATTTTTTTAAATCCAGCTGCATAGTCTCCTTTTGATATAAATAACCAGCTAATCCAGCATACCAGGGTCCTGCAATTCGTGTTTCTAATTTTTCACAATAGCTAGAACTGTCATATGCTATTTCAACTTGAAGAGTCAAATTCGATGTATCAAATATTTCTGAAAATATTTTTAATAGAGCTCTTTTACTTTTTCGAGTCAACAATTGAAACCTTCCTTGATAATGCTTTCGACTTGTTGTTTCACCTCTTTCAAGTTGAAATACAGCTTCAGCTGCAATTAAATTTAATTTTGCTTGAAGTGCATCTGATGATGGTAATTTATTATTTTCACAAGCATTCCAAGTAAAAACCCATCGTTTCTGTAAACTATGTATCATTTTTAATAAGCGATATTTTTTTTTGGCTTTTAGCGAGTAAGGCCTACCCTCCGTTCCGCCTATGCGTCACTTCGCCACACCTACGCGCGCTTAATAGCACGCGAAATCCTTCGGATTTTAATCAAAATCTAATAGGATTTTAAACGGAACCCAAAGAGCAGAAAATTTTTATAGGTTGATAGTAGCCTACGGCTAGTAAATCCATCAACCTATTCCTAATATATATTATATTGAAAACCTGGGAGTTTTCCCAAATTTTTGGGAGTTTTTAATCGAAAATCTAACCAATAACATCATAAATAACAAGTTTCAATTTCTAGTAAAATAGAAATAGCAGAATTTCGCAACTCTTCACCTGAAATAGAAAAACTATCTCTTAGAGATGGATCAGGTTCGAACGCATCACAATCGCAAAATAATTTTGACATCAAGGCTGAAAATCCTTCAAACCGTTTTACTTCTAAATGTTTTAAATCATCCCACTGACTAACTGTATCACGATCCAATCTACACATGTAACAAAATTTATCATGAAATTCTTGAATATTTATCACATCATCGTTCAAATCGTTCATTAACTTAACATATTCTAAACGATTGGACCAAAAATTGAAATCTTCCAACAATAGCATACGATTTTCTTCTAAATTGTTCATTATAAAGCTCCTCTATCTTTTACATTTGTATATTGATCTTTAAATAATTTCCATCCACTAAGGAAATTACCTTCACTGTCTACGATTACGTTTAAACCAGTTAACTCATCGAAATACATAGTGACCTCTTTACCTCGAAACGTACCTTCTATTACTCTGGTATTAGGATCTTTCATATGAGCTACAATTTTATCTCTAAAAAGTAGAAGATTTTCCTTATTATAGTTTCCGTGCACACCGAAGTCCGGAGCATGCTTAAACTTACGCTGGAGCTGTCTATGATCAATTTTGCAACCTAGCTCACTAATATATTCAATTATATTATTTGGACCACCACCATTATTGTTATTTGGATTTTCTTGTAAGACAGTATTAGAACCTGTGACTGACCTTGAAATAATAACATAATTTCGACAAATTTGACGACGAGGTAGATTAGGTATAGGAAACCCATCAGCAAACTGTGCATAGGCTGGTTCTGCGCCTATAAATATGAATGTAGACAAAAATAAAAACAAGTTTAACCTGTTTAATCTAGTTTTTTCTGGGGTTAACATATCACCATAAGAAAAAGGATAACCTAAAGCCATTTTAACCTCCTAAATTAAAAAATAAAAATTGACAACTCTGCACAATAAATTGTACAATAAGAATTATCAATCTTTAATATTAATCATTTGAATGGAATTTCATGATAAGAAGAATAGTTTATCATGAAATCCTTTTATAGAATTAACTATTCCATCGTTCTAAAATTAATGTATTTGATCCATCCGTATTTTGTTTATATTTTATAGGCTGAAAACCAAGTTTTTGACTTTCACCAATTACGACTTCACCAGCATATTGTTGTGCAATTTGATCCATAAATGTTTCAATAGGATACGTTTGTTGCCAAAAACTAATATCAGCTATTAACTCATATTCCTGACTATTCCAAGAAAATTCAAGGTCATAGCCATTTGATTGAGTAATAATCAAACTTGGATTTGGACTTTGAGACGATATATTTTTTTGATAATCAATATTTAATCGATTCAAAGCTTTTTCTAAATAAAAAAGATTTTGAAACCGCGTTTTTATATGTGTGAAATGTGACATAATTTTATAATACCAAATAAAGTTATTTAGTATTATATTCATTTTATATATTAATATTTACATATAAATAATTTATTAATTTTAATTAAATAATATCTGCTTTTTTCAATAAATTTAAAACAGTTTCTGTAGGTTTTACTCCATACGTCAACCATTTTTTAATTTTTTCTTGATCGAATTTATACTTTTTCGATATTGGATCATAATAACCGACTTCTGCAACTGGTCGACCATCACGTCGACAAGTGTTCTCCATAATAACTAATCGATATGAAGGCAAACGTTTTCTTCCAATTCGTTTCAGTCTTAATTTTAACATAAATTTGATATATAGTTTAATTGATAATTTGAGTGTTGAAATTATTAACGACGAGAATAATATTCAATAACAAGTAATTCGTCTAATGGTAATAAGATACTATTTCGATCACAATAATCTAAAACAGTCGCTTCTAATTTATTTGAATCAAATTTTAGATTATACGGAATTTCATTTCGTTGATTATTTTTAAGATTACTATTAATTAGATTTTTTGAAGCATTTTTATCTCGGACACTAATAATATCATTTAGTCGACATTGAAAGCTTGGAATATTAAGAACCTTTCCATTTATTGTAATATGACCATGATTAACCAATTGACGTGCTTGTCGAATAGTTTTTGCAAACCCTAATGTGAAACAAAGAGTATCTAATCGCATTTCTAATAATTGAAGTAAAATTAACCCAGTAACTCCTTGTCGTCGACGAGCTTCTTTGACATATCGAAATAATTGACTTTCAGTTAAACCATAATTATATTTTAATTTCTGTTTTTCTTCAAGTCTAATTGCATATTCACTTAATTTTTTACCTGTTTCAAGTGAATTTCCATCTTTTCCTGGCCGATTTAATTTCTTTGATTTTTTTGTTGTTAAACCTGGTAAGAAACCTAATCGACGACTAATTCTTAATTTAGGTCCACGATAGCGTGACATAATTATTAACGTAGTATCTAAATAATTTTTTAAAAATGCTAAGGATTTAATAACAAGGGCGAGTGACCGGACTTGAACCGGCGAATGTTGGAATCACAACCCAATGCCTTAACCACTTGGCTACACCCGCCATATTATCTTGACTAATATCTTATCAGTTATTATTATAATATGTCTAGGTTATTTAATAAAATTTATTAATTTTATGTCACAGATTAAATATTTCTCGCTTAACGGTCAATATTACTATACTACTCAAGATCTAACAATATCAGATATAATTGTATATTTTAATTATCAGGATTCTCTTTTAGTTTTAGAACTTAATCAATGGGTTTGTAATAAAACTAAATGGTCTTATACAATTATTACTAACTACGATACACTTGAAATTATCAGTATTGTTGGAGGAGGATAATTCTATAATAAATTATAGAATTATCATTAAAATATCTTGTTTAAGTACGAATTTTTGCATTGAATTTTGTTATTAATATGGTTTGAATATGATTTAAAATATTTTCAATTTTTTTATTTTGTAATGTTGTTTGATTTAATTGAAAAATAAAGTGTAAGCATAAACTAGTTTGATTTGTTGGAATACTATTTCCAAAATATTTATCGATTAAATTGATATTGATCAAAAATTGACTACCATTTAAATCTAAAATTTTTTGAAGATAATTAAAAGAAATATTTTTATTAATGACAAATGACAAATCTTTCATAATTTTTGGATACGTAGAATATTCTTGATAGAGGGGTAATTGGGTTTTCTCTAATTGATTTTGAATAAGTTCAAAATTAAATTCAAATAGATAAAGATTTGATGATATATTTAATTGCTGAGTAGTAATAGGATGCACTTGTCCAAAACTACCTAATTTTTCGCTAGTTTTTAAATAAATACCTTCACTACAATAAGGATGGATAAAATTTTTTTCTGTTTCTAACTTTTCATATTGCCAAGAAGTTAATAAATTTAATTTTTTAAATAAATATTCAATTTTTCCTTTTGCTTCAAACCAATTTAGTAGTTTTGGTTTTTCTAGCCCATTAATTTTTGTATGGTATTCACCAACTATCCCAGCAATATTTTCAATTTCTTGAATTTGATTCAAATCATTTTTTGAAAAAACATGCCCATATTCAAATCCTTCAAGCCCTAAATTACTTTGGCTTCTGTTTTTTTGAGTCGATTTTAAAAGATTAGGTAATAAACTTGATCTTAAATTTGTATACTCTTTAACTAGAGGATTAATTAATTCAATTTCGTTATTAACGTACCTTTTTTTTGTTTACTAATGAATATTGAATGACTTCATTTAAACCTAAATTGATTAGACAATTGGTAAGTTTTTTTCTAGTTTTATAACTTAAATCTTTTTTACCAATCTTTTTGAGCTTTGGTAATCATATTAAAAAATTATTGAATCCATACAAGCGACCAATTTCTTCAATTAAATCAATTTCACGAATTATGTCATCGGATCTCAAATATGGAACAATAACTTTCCACTGTTGCCGTTTCGTATTATATTTAACATCAAAATTTAAACGTTTTAAAGACTTTGTAATTTCTGCAACTGAAATATATTTTTTTATCTTTAGTGTTGATTCTTTCGTTGGTCCTAAAACTTTTTTAATATTGTTAAAATTTAATATTAGATTTCGTTTTGGTTCTACAATGGGTTGAACTAAAGTATGGAATTTACAGATTAAATCTGGATTTGAAATACGTAATAATGAAATCAACTGATAAAATGCTGCTAGTAAATCAATATTTTTTAATGCTTTTTCATATCTCGATGATCGAGGAGTTCGTAATCCAAGTTGACGAGATTGTTGTCTTACTTTTGCTGAGTTAAAAACACTACCTTCAATGAATAATGATTTTGTCGTTGTTGTACATTTGACACTTTTATGTGAAATGATACAACCTATACTGATTGGGAATTCATCTGCTTCAATCGTTAATACTGATTCATCAAGATTATATTTGATATTATTACTAGCGATAAATTTTTGATTTTTTCTACCAGTTCTCAAATTTAATTTAAAGTTTAAATTTTTCACTTGAGTTTGAATTTTTTCTAAATCGTAAAATTCAAATGGATACCCCGTTTCTAACAAAATATAATTTTGGAAATCTTTAAGATTATTTTCAGGTAGTATACTCGAGCATATTAACTTTTTTTTTAATCACTTAGGTGAAATTAATGCAGTGATGTTTTCCACACTAATTCCGAGAAATTCTGAGCAATTATTATTATTTAGGGAATTTTCGGACAAAATTTCAATGTTTTTAGACCAAATAAACTCATGGATTGAATATTTCGAGACTTTTGGTATTTGATCTAATAAAGCAGCGATTTCAAATGAAATTCCTTAAATTGATAAACTATCAGAACGATTTGCAGTTGCAGAAATATCTAATGTAATTCTTTTATTTTTATGTAATTCGATCTCTATAACTTCTTCTACTTCAAAACCACCCAAAGTTAATTTTTTAATTAAATATTCTAAATTAACTGTTTCAATATTTATTAATTCGTTGACCCATTTTAATGATATTTGCATTTTTGTAAATTTTTTTAATTCGCTTTAGTAAAAACTAAACCATTTGTTTCTCCATATCTTTCCATAAATCGTATAAATCGATCCCAAGCTTCTGGATTTTTCATGATATAAATACTTTCAATTGCTTCTGGTTTTCCATTAATAAAACGTGCATTTACATCTCGTGTTTCTAAACTACCTTCTTCATCAATTAAATACATTCCAGTTATTTCACCTTTTTTTGTCGTAGTCTTATCTAAAATATTTGGATTTTTAAATCTAAATGTCGCTGTTCCTGTACTTCCATCACGTGAACGTGTTAATCGAACATCCGGCAAAATAGTTTCATCTAATCCTTTTATAAATTGAATTCTAGCTTTCATAATTTTATTTTTAATCTTAGACTCCCAATTGTTATCAACTATTCTTAATTTAATTATGCAATTTCTAAAAATTAAAAACTGGGGTGGCAGGATTCGAACCTACGAATGGCGGAGTCAAAGTCCGCAGCCTTACCACTTGGCGACACCCCAAAATCTTAAATCGAACATTAAAAAATTAAATTATATAATAGATGTATTGGGCAAGAAGGGATTCGAACCCCTGACACCGTAGTTCGTAGCCACGTGCTCTAGTCCACTGAGCTACAAGCCCAAAATATAATATTATTTAATATTGTAATATATTTTATCTGATTTCGTAAAGTAAAAACAAAACTAATAAATTAATTAGAGCTATTATTTAAAAAAACTCAATAACTAAAAAGTTAATAAAATTCTAAAAGAACCTTGCAAAACATTTCATGTTTAGACTAGAATTATATTTTAAATATTTCTTAATAAGATATAGAAAATATTAAAGACTTATTAAAAAAAATTTATGGCTAAAAAAATTTTATATCAAGATAATGCACGTCGGGCATTAGAGCGCGGAATGGAAATTATTGTTGAGGCTGTTTCGGTAACATTAGGTCCTAAAGGTCGAAATGTCGTTTTAGAAAAAACTTATGGTTCACCACAAATTGTTAATGATGGAGTTACCATTGCAAGAGAAATCAATTTAAAAGATCATATTGAAAATACAGGAGTTTCCTTAATTCGCCAAGCAGCATCAAAAACTAATGATGTAGCTGGAGATGGTACTACAACAGCAACGGTTCTAGCTTATGCAATGGTCAAAGAAGGTTTAAAAAATGTTGCTGCCGGTGCAAATCCAATTTCCCTTAAATTAGGAATGGAAAAAGCAGGGCAATATTTAATAACTCAAATTAATGAGTTTGCCCAACCTGTTGAAGATATTCAATCAATTCAACATGTGGCTTCAATTTCAGCAGGAAATGATGAAGCCATCGGTTCTCTTATTTCTAATGCTTTAGCAAAAGTTGGGAAAGAAGGTGTTATTTCTTTAGAAGAAGGAAAAGGCGTTATAACAGAATTAGAAATTACCGAAGGAATGAAACTGGAGAAAGGATTTATTTCTCCTTATTTTATTACAAATACAGATAAAATGGAAGTTTCTTATGAAAATCCTTATATTCTTTTAACTGATAAACGAATTACTTTAGTTCAACAAGATTTATTACCTATTCTTGAACAAATTACAAAAACTAAACGTCCACTTTTAATTATTGCAGAAGATATTGAAAAAGAAGCTTTAGCTACTTTAATTTTAAATAAATTAAGAGGAATTATAAACGTTGTCGCAATTCGAGCCCCAGGTTTTGGGGAATTACGTAAACAATTCTTAGGGGATATTGCAATTTTAACTGGTGGTACCGTTATTACTCAAGATGCTGGATTAAATTTAGATAATATTCAGTTGACTTTATTAGGACAGGCTCGACGAATTATAGTTAATAAAGAGACAACAACTATTGTTGCAGATGGGCAAACAGTAAATGAAATCAAAATGCGCTGTGAACAATTAAGAAAACAATCTAATACTGCTGATACAGCATATGAAAAAGAAAAACTTCAAGATCGTATTGCAAAATTATCAGGTGGAATTGCAGTTATTAAAGTTGGAGCTATTACAGAAACAGAAATGAGAGATAAAAAACTACGTCTAGAAGATGCTATTAATGCTACTCGAGCAGCTGTAGAAGAAGGAATTGTTCCTGGAGGCGGCTCAACATTAGTACATTTGTCAGAAAATCTTATTAATTGGTCTAAGAATAACTTAAGTGAAGATGAACTAATTGGTGCTATGATTACTGCTCGTTCTATTCTTGCACCTTTACGACGAATTGCTGAAAATGCGGGAATTAATGGTCCAGTAATTATTGAAAAAGTTCAACACCAAGAATTTGAAATCGGATATAATGCTGCAAAAAATAATTTTGAAAATATGTATGAATCAGGTATTGTTGATCCCGCAAAAGTTACTCGATCTGGTCTACAAAATGCAACTTCAATTGCCAGTATGATTTTAACAACAGAATGTATAATTGTAGAGGACAACTTAGTAACAAATTAAAATAATATAGTCGTACTATCAAATAATGCGCCAGATTTATCAGTTTTAAGCGTAGATTGATGGAGACTGTGGCGACTAGGTGGTAGACAGTATGAAAATATAATTTGGCCATGTAAAATTAGCCCGTACTTGAAAAAGGTATCTCGTAGGACTTGGAATATAAGATGGACAGTATCTATTAGAAATTTAAGTTTAGAAGAATTAAAATCTTTAAAACAATATGAATCAATAACATTACCAATAATTAATTTTAAAGAATAATAAATATTCTTTAAAATCAATTATTGATAATGTGAAAAATTGACAACATTCCGATTTTTAATCCGTTGATAACCATATCTAAAAGATTTTTTTAGTAAACAAATATACAACAAGATAATTGTTGCTAATAATAAAAAAAAGAAGTAAGTTTAAGCTGACACTTAAAAGTAAATCTTGGTAATAAACGAATTGGACGATGATAAATAAAAGGTGTATTATGAGTATTAATTGTAGAGATCATATAGTCACCAAATGCAGCAAGTAGAGCGTCCATACTGACGTTTGAAGTTATATCACCAACTTTTGTAATTGAACCAGCCGTTGAGTACAATAAAGCCAACGTAGCTACTCTCTGACGTTGTTGAGAAACAGTTGATGCCATTTGAATAAAGTCATTGCCTATTTTTAGATTTGAAATAACTGGCAATATATTTGACGGATTAAAATTATTACCAACAGATTTTGTTGCCGTATAACTTGCTAATTGAGCAAGAGAATTAATTGCAATTTCTTTGTCAATATGAGAAAGAAAATCTATAATTGAGAAAGTTGTTACAGATAATATTTGCTAAGTTAAAATCGCAATACGAATTTGTATGTAGTATTGAGGAGACATAAGTTTTTATAAATTGTTTATTATTTTTAGTAATTTGTAACTAAATGCAACAACAAGACTTGATAAAAAAATTTTTATCAAATTTAAATATAATTCATTAAAATTCATAATTATTTAAAATAATTTGGAAAAATACAAATTTTTAATTGACATTTGTAGGCTTTTTGTCGATAATTTTGTATAAATATTAGCCTTTTGTATTAGGCTTTTATTGGAAAAATACAAAAATACAAAGCCTCAGTAATATTATATAAAAAATTACTTGGAAATGATTTTAGTATTCTTACCGATATTTTCACAAATACTGGAAGTAAAAATGAATCTATCATTTTACCTACTTCATCTTTAACCGGAAATAAGGTCATTTTAATATTTTTTGATAATAATCAGCCATATATTTATAATTAAAAATGAAGCACTATGCCTGTCAGTAACAAAGTTACTTGGTAAATCCAGGCATAGTTTATAAGACCACTCTCTTCATATATATATTAGAGATTCATGTAAATTGGTAAATTTTTTATATAAGCCCGTTATATAAGGCTTAAAAATTTATACTAATAATTTCTTGACATTAACGATAAAAAATTGCATAATGAATACACAATAGATTATCTAAATTTGATATATGCTCGAGTTAGCGCTCGAGCAATATTTCCTAGTGAAACTTTAACAAAAAAATAAAGTTATTGCAAGAATATTTGACATTTTCTATTTTTATTACATAAAATACTAAAATTATGAATTCAAGATTAATAATTGCAGGTGCAGATATTTCAAGTTCGCCTGTCTTAGCTAAAAAATTTAGAGGTAAAACGGCCAAAGAAATTTATCGTTGTGGAAAAGGTATTGTTTTAACTGGATCTATCGCTAAACCTTTAGGATTTGCAGTAGCTACTGTACCCCGGGAAATGTCTAAAGGTTTTATTTATACTGCAGTAGGTCAGGTCGGTGAATCGGCTTTAGGTTATATTTCTGGAATTGGTTTTATACGTTATATATACAAGGTAACTAAACCAGAAAAAATTAAAGTAACAGCCCGTGTCATTTACAATGTTGCTTGTTTACCAATTACACTATATTCTAAAGGAATTACTGCAACATTTGATTTATTACGTCTTTCTAAGCTGGAAGAAATGTGGTTTGGTGAACCTGTCTATATTTTTAATGATAATCGTTTATGGGTTGAAAGCAATTTCACAATGGATGACATACTCCAACACATGGGTGATAATGATTAAAATCATATATATATATATAGATATGAGGACAGTTGGAGATCTTTTATAACTAGGTGTCCAACTGTCAATTTTGATGTTATTTTATAGTTTCTGCTTTACCCCTATTTTAATTCACCACATTTAGTTTATCTAAACTTATAGGTGATATAGTCCCATCACTATTTTCTTTTCGAAATTCAATCGAAAGATTTGAATTTATATGTAATCTCAACCATCTATCCGCTGATAATTTAGATTTATGTTCGTCCAACCTCTCGTTTGTAAACACTAATACTATTGGTGGGTTAAATATAGCCTCTATATACTTTCCATAAAGTGTATCGACTATATAAGCATCTTTTATATCTTCAATTGTGGCAAAGACGTCGGTCAAAGATTGATCTTGGCCACGTGATTTTGTTAAATTTATCATTAGAACATCTACCTCTTGTTCCCTAGTCAGCTTTATAACGACAGATATAAGCCTCTCAACACTACTAACTGGCAATTTACGTGCTATTAGATCTCTTTGACCTAAACGAAGCCATTTTTGAAATTTAGACTTACCTGTACAACCAATATTGTCTTCAACCCATATGATTTTTCGCTCACGAATAATCGAATTATTTTTATTCTTCACAATAAATTCGAAAAGTTCTCTCTGCCATTCTCTTAGATCCATAGCAGCGTATTCTTCGCTATAATTTTCTTTTTGGCCCACGTAAAAAGGTCCTTTTACTCTACTCTCTATCTTTGACGCATATTTCATAGCTGCTTTTGAATCATAAGTTTTAGTTAACGTCAGACCACTAACGTTCTTAAATATTTCCTGAAATCGTTCCAAAAGTTGTTTCTTTGAAACACGTGATCCTAACAAGGTAAAAGCTCCTTGGTAATGTAAATTATTTTTTATATTACCACGTTCTAGTTGAAAAACACAAATTTCTGTAATATTATTTAAAAATTTTTTCAACTTAACTTCATCCGGTAATTTTTTTTGCTTCACTGTTTTTCCCCAAGTAAAAGACCAATATTTTGTGTTTTTATGCATTTTTTTCTCCTTTTTAAAATTTAATAAAAGAACGGGGGTTCTTAGGAGCGCTTCGCTGTCTCTCCGAGAACCCCCTACCCCCTTTTTATATATATAGTGGTAACGTCACTTGGTAACCTCATATAGCCCATAGACTTCAACCACGCTTAAAAACATGATTTGGATACGGGTTGTATAATAGAAAAAGGTTACCAAAAAAAGGTAACCTTTTTTGTAAAACTAATCAATAAATTAATGATTAACATATTGACATTAAAGATAAAAAATTGTATTATAATAACACAATATCTTATCTTAAACAAAACGGGTTGTCGGTAATATATTGCTGCTCGAGTTACCGCTCGAGCAATATTTTTTAATTTAACTATAATCAAACATTAAAACGTTGGCAAGAGTAATATTTAAAATAAATATCACTCTTGCCAACTTTAGTCGCGAATAATCGATCGTGCTGCAGAAATGGTACCACTTACAATCAAGGGATTACCAGTAGAAACAACTGATGCAATAACACCATCCGTTAACATCACACATTTTCCTGCAATCAATAATTCAGGGGGAGTACACTCTTTTAATAAGCGTCCACCAATAATTCTTGCTGCACCTAAAGGAGTAGCATTTTCAATGATATCTTTAACATCTAAAGCAAGACCAACACCGGAGATAACCGGACCTATATATGGAATTTTTTTAGCCAACGACGTAGGTTTAACTATCATTCAATATTAACCCCCAGTCGCAGCGCTAACAATGATTTTTACAATTCGACTATTGGCTAAAGGTGAAATACCTATAACAATACCAATTCCAACAGCAACCAATGCTTTCATAATAACACAAGTAAAATTTATAAAAATTTAAAGACTACAAAATATTGTAGGATTTTTTTACGTGGTTTACTCCACAACTTGGTCTAAAGAAATATACCGCGAATTAAGGTCATGATTACTATAACCTGGAGTTTTACGAATTTTCAATAATTTATCATCACGAATTTCGTACGCGCACCATCTATCCATCGACAAATAATGGAAGTAAGATGAAATATCTTCATTTGTGAAAATTAACACAAACGGACTATCGATTAAAATCTCTAAAGGGCGGCCGAACATGGCTGAAACTATATAACTATTCTTAATTTCTTCTATAATTTGGAATAAACTTTTAATACTCGTGTCATCATCCAGTGTCCTAGTAAAATCAAAGGCAAAAACATCGATGTCAGTTTCTTCTGCGACTTTACAAACAAACATACGTAATCGATCTGGCCTATCTAAAGGTAATTTACGAACTGTTAAACTAGTCTGACCAAATCTTAAAAATTTTAGAAAAGTCGATTTTCCCGATCCTCCAACAAAATCTTGAATCCATATAACTTTCCGATCTCGTAATGATTCAGATAATGGACCTTCCAACTCGTTTAAAAGCTGTCGCTGCCATTTTCTTAATGTTATAGTCATAATCGAGTTTTTTCTTCGGTAAGAGTTAGATCCAACATACCACGGGCCTGCAATCCTTGTTTCAACTTTAGTACAATAATCTGTTGAATCAACAGACAATTTTGGTCTAAATGTTAAATTCTTAGTACAACCTAAAATTCCGAACATTTTTATAAGTTGTTTCTTACCAGTGCGGGAACCTTTTAGCTCAAATCTACCCTGGTAATGCATTCGGCCACTTCTTTCACCCTTCTCACTTTGGAAAACACCTTGTTTAGATATTTCATTTAACAAATTTTGTAATTTTTGACAATCAACCAATTGATTGTCATCATCGGCATTCCATGTGAACACCCATTTTTTCTGGTAATAATGTGCCATGTTTTATTTTTATTAACTAAGATTAAACAGCGGGAGGGGGTCGCATAGCGCTTACGGTAACAAAGTTACTTGGTAAATCCAGCGCTATACGCCCCCCTCCCTAACCAGCATACTTTTAAATCCCAGCCTTTACTCTATATATATATATTTGAGAACGATGTAAAATGGTAAATTTTGTAGTTTTAGACCGTTGAATCAGGCTTTAATAACTTACATAGGGTAAGTAAATGCATGTAAATTTTATAGCATTTTGGTAAATTCTGACCTCGTTGTATAAAAATAATAAAAAGCTCTTGATTTTAAAAACAAAATAATATATTATAACAATGTATATATATATACTAGCCGGATAAATTAATTAGTTCAAGCGGGAACTTGAACTAATTTTTTTTTATTTAACTTACAACATAACTCAATAAATGTCAATTTTTATAACTCAAAGAACTCTAACGGTTCAGAATCACCTAGTAAATCGAAACGCCCTTTTTTATCAATCGGTATAGGCTGACCAAAAATCAGCATATCAAGCGGAAGAAATGATAAATTTGACATATCTTCCCCAGCTTCCGCCACATAACTCACAGTAGTATGAACGCGTTTACAAACTTTAACAATCTTAGTCGAATTCGTTATTACAGTAATAGCTGGAGCACAGATATACGCTGATAAACTAACCACCACACCAGCAAGACGACGTTTACCATATTGAACAACTGTTCCTTTTAAGGTTTCTTTTACCACTTCAATTAAACCAGTACCTGTTAAAAAGCAATAAATACCCCGCATTCCATATCGTTTACAACTTGAATAACGCTTAACATACCGTGAGTATTGACCTTCTTCCAAATTATGTAAAATAAATTTATTATGATTTGGTTTAAGAACTTGCATTTGATAAATTCTTTTATTTGTAAATATAATTTATAGAATTCAAGATTTGATTTTTTAACGTCGTTTACTCGACAATTTTTTTAACTAATTCAAGTATTTGTTCCCTTTTATCGTTCAGTTAATTTCACAAACCTACTATTTTGATCATGTGGTTCGAACTTCGTAATTACTAATAATTCATTTTCGATTATTGCGTACGCTTGCCAACGGTCTTTTGACAAATAATGATAATACTTAGATACATCCTCATTTGTAAAGATAATTACAAAAGGATTTGGTATTATCGACTCCATTGGGGCTCCAAACATAGCCGACACTATGTGGCCGTTCTTAATCTCTTCCACAATCTGAAATAAGTTTTCAAGGTGAGTATCTACCCCCAACGTCCGAGTAAAATCAAAAGTAAACAAATCGACATTTTCTCTTTCAATAATTTTACAGACCATCATCCGTAAACGATCTGGCTTATCCAATGGCAATTTTTTCACTGATATTCCAGTTTCATGTTGACTTACACTCAACCATTTTAAAAAAGTTGATTTTCCAGCCCCCCAGAAGGATCTTGAACCCATACCACCTTACGTGCCTTAAAGGTCTCACCTAAGGGGCTTTTCAGCTCATTTAAAAGCTGTTCCTGCCATTTTCTAAGATTTAGTATCATACGACTATTTTTTGCTCTGTAAGAGTCTATACCAACGAACCAGGGTCCTTCTAGCCTACCAAGGCTCTTAGTACAGTAAGCTGTACTATCATTTAAACGCTCAGGACTGAATGTCAGGTTGCTAACACAACCTATTTGACTAAAGATCTCTAAGAGCCTTCGCTTCCCTATACGTGGACCTTTTAATTTAAATCTACCTTGATAATGAGTACGACCGGTTTTTAAACCTTTCTCTTCTTGAAATACCCCTTCTACAGTGATTTCGTTTAGTAAATTTTCTAAAATTTTATGATCAATTAATTGATCACTTTCGTCGGAGTTCCAAGTAAAAACCCAACGTTTTTGGTAATTATGAATCATTTAAAAAAATTTGTCAAGATAGAGATAAAGAGAGAGTGCCTTTATTAAACGGGAACGATAGTTCCCTCGTAAATCCATAAAGGCACTCTCTCAATAACTCAATCTATATATATATATTGAATTGAATGTATACTTGGTATACTTACTACCAAAATCACCATAATTACGCGGAAATTTCGGTATACCTAGTTAAATATTTTTAGGTATTGTTAGGTATACTTGGTATACTTTTAAAAGACTAACCTAACGTTTTAGCAATCATAATTCCACATGCAACACACATAGAAGCACTTGCGCATGCACCAGCTACTGGTATACATGAAACGCAGACTACTGTAGTAGCTGCAACCATAGACGGTTTACTTTTTGCAACCTTTAATGCAGAATTAAGTGCGGCTTTAGCTGCAGCTCGGCCCCCTTCTGAAGCTACGACCTGTCCCGCAGCTTCAGCAGGGTCAACAGCTGATGCTGAAGGTACCATTATACTAAATGACAAAGCTGCCATGCCAACACGACCAAGATGCTTTAAAATCCGTTTTCGGTTTTTAGTACCAATATTAACATGCGGTTTTGTACGTTCGAATTTTTCACGTGCCATTATATAATTCCTTTAAGTTTTTAAACATTATAATTTAATTTTAAGCTTTTAGCGAGATAAATAATATTAAATTAATATCTGAAATGGGCAAAATTTAGTTGTTTTTTCGACATATTGACTTTCTCCTTATAAATCATTTAAATCAGCTCCAGAATTTACATTCGATTCATTTTCTACTTTTGCATTAACAAGTTCCCGCATTTCTTTTTTCAAATTTTCAACTGAAGATTGTAATGAGTTTAAGTTGTCAGTTTGAATTGCATTCCGAACTTCTTTAATTAATTTAGTAATATTTTCTTGTTTATCTTTTGGAATCGTGTCTTTTGATAAATTTACTTCTTTTTCGGCTTCTAAGCATAAAGTTTCAGCTTGATTTTTTAAATTAATAGTTTCACGTTTTTCTTTATCTATAGCTGCAAATTTTTCAGCATCTTGTAACATTGTTTCAACTTCGGTTTCATTCAAATTTGAGGCTCCCTGAATCGTCACAGATTGTTCGATTCCAGTTTCTTTTTCTTTCGCTTTTACTGACAAAATTCCATCTACATCAATATCAAAAGTTACTTCAATTTGTGGAAGCCCACGTTCAGCTCCTGGAATACCATCAAGTCGAAAATTTCCGAGGCTCTTATTACCTGCTACTAATTCACGTTCACCTTGCAAGATATGAATTTCAACATTTGTTTGATTATCAACTGCCGTTGAAAACATTTCAGATTTTTTCACTGGAATTGTAGTATTCCTAGCAATAATTTTTGTCATCACACCACCCAATGTTTCGACTCCTAGAGATAATGGTGTTACATCTAGTAATAAAATGTCTTTAATTTCACCGGCTAAAATACCTGCTTGAATAGCAGCCCCAATAGCTACAACTTCATCAGGATTTACTGATTGATTAGGTTTTTTATTAGTTAAAGATTCTACTAATTCTTGGATAGCAGGAATTCTTGTTGAACCTCCAACTAATACTATTTCATTAATATCTACTTTATCAAGTCGCGCATCATTTAGTGCTTTTTCAACTGGAATTCGACAGCGTGCAATCAAGTCTTTACATAACGTTTCAAAAACTTCGCGTGTTAATTCTTTGTCAATATGTTTTGGACCAGTTGCATCAGCCGTAATAAATGGTAGTGATATATTAGTTTTTTCAACTGTAGATAATTCCATTTTAGCTTTTTCAGCAGCTTCCGTTAACCTTTGTAAAGCTTGAATATCGGTTGATAAATCGATTCCTTCTTGTTTCTTAAAATTAGCCATTAACCAATTTACTAAAACTTTATCGAAGTCATCACCGCCCAATTTTGTGTCTCCAGCTGTAGCTAAAACTTCAAAAATTCCATCTCCAACTTCTAAAATTGAGACATCAAATGTACCCCCACCTAAATCAAAAACTAAAATGGTTTCATTTTGTTTTTTATCTAATCCATATGCTAATGAAGCTGCTGTTGGTTCATTAATAATGCGTAATACTTCGATACCTGCGATCTTTCCTGCGTCCATTGTAGCTTGACGTTGAGAGTCATTAAAATAAGCTGGAACTGTAATAACAGCTTGTGTTACTTCTTGACTTAAATAATTTGTTGCATCATTAATTAATTTCCGCAATACTTGAGCAGAAATTTCTTCTGGACTAAAATCCTTGCTTAATGCAGGACATTTTATTTTAATATTTTCATTTGAATCTTTTGTAATTTTATATGGTAATTGCTTTGCATCTGATGTTATTTCGGTTTCTTTTGAGCCAATAAAACGTTTCACAGAAAAGAATGTATTTTCTGGATTAATAACAGCTTGTCGCTTTGCAATTTGACCCACTAATAATTCTTGTTTTTTTGTATAAGCAACAATGGACGGTGTTGTTCTTAAACCTTCTGCATTTATAATAACACTTGGTTGACCACCTTCAATTGCGGCTACTACAGAATTTGTAGTTCCTAAATCTATTCCTACAACTTTTGCCATTTTTATTAAATTATTTATATTTTTATAATTAATCCAAATTATAGGGTATTCTCAAATAATCTGTTGAATATAATAAACGTATTTCTAATTATTTAAAATAACAGTGTTAATATTATACGTATAGACAAAATACTTTTATTTACTTAGATTTGATAGATAATTTACTAATAATAATTAGTTTATAAAATCTTAAACGTTATTGAAGATATTGTCGATTCGAAAAATAAAATATTTGGAGGATTATTATGGATATAGGTTTATTGGGTAATAAAATTGGTATGACACAAATTTTTGAAAAATCTGGTAATATTATTCCTGTTACAATTTTAAAAGTTGGACCTTGTGTAGTAACACAGATAAAAACAATCGAAAAAGATGGCTATGATGCAATACAAGTTGGGTATAGTAATGTTCCGAGTAAATCTTTAAGTCAACCACAATTTGGGCATTTACAAAAATCTAATATTCAACCATTAAAATATTTAAAAGAATTCAGTGTTGCTAAAAATCATGATTTTGAAATTGGACAAGTTTTAACTGTAGATATGCTTTCACCTGGACAATTTGTAAATATTCAAGGAAAAACTATTGGTAAAGGATTTGCAGGATTACAAAAACGTCATAATTTTACTCGTGGTCCAATGACACACGGATCTAAGAATCATCGCTCACCTGGATCAATTGGTATGGGAACAACGCCAGGTCGAGTCTTACCTGGTAAAAAAATGGCAGGGCAATTAGGAAATAAAGTTACAACCATTAAGAAACTTAAAGTTATTCAATTTAATCTACAAGAAAATATATTAGTGATAAAAGGTTCAGTACCAGGTAAACCAGGAAATCTCTTAAGTATTGTTCCATTTAAATAAAAAGATTAAATCAAAAACTGAATATTATTAAAATTAAGTATGACCATTCAAAAATTTATAAAATATACCCAAGTTGATATAACAGGGAAACAATTAAGTTCTGAACAAGAACTAAAACTCAATGTTCTAGATGAATCTGGTAATTATCTTATTCATAAAGATTTTGTACGTCACTTAAATGCAAAGCGTCAAAGAACTGCTGGAACAAAAACACGGAGTGAAGTACGCGGAGGTGGGCGAAAACCTTGGCAACAAAAAGGGACTGGGCGAGCTCGGGCTGGTTCAAACCGATCACCTTTGTGGAAAGGTGGTGGGGTCATTTTTGGTCCAAAACCAAGAACTATTTCATTAAAATTAAATAAAAAAGAACGTCGATTAGCTTTACAAACATTGTTATATAATAAGAAAAAAAATATTTTAATTATTAAAGATCTAGAAAATGAATCTCTAGAAACAAAAACAAAAAGTTTTTTGAAAATTTGTAAAAATTGTAATATTAGTTTAAATCAAAAAGTTTTAGTTATTGTTTCAAAAAAAACTATTTCGTTAAAATTATCGACACAAAATATTAAAAACGTCGAATTAATTTTAGCATCTAATTTAAATACATTCAGTTTATTGAAAGCAAAACAAATTATATTAACTCCATTAGCAATAAATAATATAAAGGAGATTTATTGTGATTAATTCTTCAGATTTCTATCGTAATGATGCACAAATAATTAAGTATCCGATTATTACTGATAAAGCTACAAGACTTTTAGAAAATAATCAATATAGTTTTATTGTAGATCGGTCTTCAAATAAGTCTACCATTAAAGCTAGAATTGAATACCTATTTAATGTAAAAATTATTAAAATCAATACTTGTTGTCTTCCTCGTAAACAAAAACGAGTTGGTCGATATATTGGATGGAAACCACAATATAAGAAAGCAATTGTCCGTTTAGCAGAAGGTAATGTAATAAACCTATTTACTGAAAATTAATAAATAAAAAAATACTGTTTATGAGTATCCGTCTTTATAAGTCATATACACCAGGGACTCGGAATCGAGCACTTTCAGGTTTTAGTGAAATCACAAAATCAAAACCAGAAAAAAATTTAATTAAAAAAAATCATAGAAATAAAGGACGTAATAACCGTGGCGTTATTACCATTCGACATAGGGGTGGTGGTCATAAAAGACGTTACCGAATAATTGATTTTAAACGAAATAAATATGGAGTGAAAGGAATTGTTGCAGCAATTGAATATGATCCAAATAGGAATTCACGAATTGCGTTAATTCATTATAAAGATGGTGAAAAACGTTATATCTTGCATCCAAAAAATTTAAATGTTGGCGATAGTGTTTTAGCAGGTTCTGGGTCACCATTAGCGATTGGAAATACATTACCATTAAGAGAAATTCCATTGGGAAGTTCTATTCATAATATTGAACTTATTCCAAATAGAGGAGGACAGCTGGTACGAGCGGGTGGAACGTCAGCAAAAATTTTAGCTAAAGAAGGAAAGTATATTACTCTACGACTACCTTCAAAAGAAATAAGATTAATTCGACAAGAATGCTTAGCGACTATTGGTGAAGTAAGTAATAACGATGCGTTTTTGATTCAAAGTGGAAAAGCAGGACGAACTCGGTGGTTAGGAAAACGTCCAACTGTACGTGGTTCAGTAATGAATCCTTGTGATCATCCACACGGAGGAGGTGAAGGTAGAGCACCAATTGGTCGAACACGTCCATTAACACCTTGGGGAAAACCCGCTCTAGGTATGAAAACGCGAAAATGTAAAAAATTAAGTGATACTTATATTCTTCGCCGACGTACTTAAAACATCATTTTAATAATATTAACACAAATAATTTCAAAAATGACAAGATCATTAAAAAAAAGCCCATTTGTTGCTTACCATTTACTAAAAAAGATTAATAAAATGAATAATAGTGGTAAAAAAGATATAATTACAACTTGGTCTCGCTCGTCAACAATTTTACCAAATATGGTTGGCTTTACAATTGCTATTTATAATGGCAAGCAACATGTTCCTGTGTTTATTTCTGACCAGTTCGTTGGACATAAATTAGGAGAATTTGTATCAACACGAAATTTCAAAACTCATATTAAAACAGATAGAAAAGGAAAACGTTAATTAATTAAAACGAATGAATAGAGTTTTATATGACAATCGTTGTAAATGTAATGAAGAAATTACAATTACAAAAAAGCGAAAATTTAGTAATCGAAGTGATGGAAAACCATTTTTATATCCAACTCAAAATGAACTTACAGTAAAGACGTTCAAAATAAAATATGAAAAAAAATTATCAGTAGTTGCAAAATTTATCTTAAATAGTTTTCATAATAAATATCTATATTACGCAATTGATGATATTTTATATTTATTAAAATCGCATTCAGTTGAACAAGCGAACCTATTAAATATACTATATTCACCTGTTCTTGCATTACAAAATAATTTTTCTATCAACTTTTTTGATATTTGGATTCATGAAATTTATATTACTGAAGCGAAAACAAAAAATAAATTCTTAGTCCAAAAGACTACAAGTTTGAAACCAATAACTTTTATAACAATCAAACTTTTATACCGAACTAAAGTTCTAATTAAAAAACAAGAATCGTTATGGTAAATTTTAAATTATTTATCAAAAGTTATTTCTTATTAATCAAAAGTAAATATTAAAGAAAATTACGTATGACAAATTCGCAATCAGTTAAAGCAGTAGCGAAATATATTCGAATGTCACCTCATAAAATACGACGAGTAATCGATCAGATTCGAGGTCGTTCATATCAAGAAGCATTAATGATTTTAGAATTTTTACCTTATGATGCGGGTGGTCCTATTTGGCAAGTTATTCATTCAGCAGCAGCAAATGCAAAACATAACTATGGTTTAGATAAAAAAAAATTAATTATTGATCAGATTTTCGCCGATGAAGGACCAAAATTAAAACGAATTCGACCACGTGCGCAAGGTCGAGCATATAAAATTTTGAAACCAACCTGTCATATTACGGTTGTTATGAAAGAAAGTAATTAATAAGTAAATTAAAAGGATTAATTCCATGGGCCAAAAAACACATCCTTTAGGATTTAGGTTAGGTGTTATACAAGAACATAAGTCAACTTGGTATGCAAACCTTAACCAATATGCAAATGTTTTAGAAGAAGATAATAAAATTCGTACATATATTAGTACAATTGCAAAAATAAATAATATATCAAATGTTCAAATTTGTCGAAATAGTTTAAATGATCAAATTCAATTAAACATTAAAACTGGGAAACCTGGAATATTAGTTGGAGATTTAGGAAATGGGCTTCAAAAGCTTTTAACTGATATTAAAAAATTATTACCATCAAATCGTCAAGTTACAATTAAAGTTTTTGAAATTAAAAATGTTGACTTAGATGCAAAACTTTTAGGTGAATTAATTGCAGAACAATTAGAAAAACGTGTAGCCTTTAAACGTGCTATGCGTGATGCTCTTCAACGAGCACAAAAACAACATGTTAATGGGATCAAAATTCAAGTTTCTGGTCGCTTAAATGGAGCAGAGATGGCTCGTAGTGAATGGATTCGTGAAGGTCGCGTCCCTTTACAAACATTACGTGCTGACATTGATTATGCAACAACTGAAGCTAATACTATTTATGGAGTTTTAGGAATTAAAATTTGGCTATTTAAAAGTGAAATTTTATCGAAATAACCCATACTAATTACAAAATTTATATTCTGATTACATTAATTTATTATGTTAAGTCCAAAAAGAACAAAATATCGAAAGTATCATAGGGGACGTATGCGCGGTAAAGCAATACGTGGAAATGAAGTTTGCTTTGGTAATTTTGGTTTACAAGCATTAGAACCAAATTGGATTACATCACGTCAAATCGAGGCAGCACGAAGAACAGTAACTCGTTATACAAAACGTGGTGCAAAACTATGGATTCGTATTTTTCCTGATAAGACAGTAACAGCCAGAGCTGCTGAATCACGAATGGGTTCAGGAAAAGGGGCAGTTGATTATTGGGTAGCAGTTGTAAAGCCTGGAACCATTATTTTTGAAATTAGCTCAGTTCCTGAAGAAGTAGCTAAAGCAGCATTAAGTTTAGCGTCATATAAATTACCATTAAAAACAAAATTTATTAATAAAAAAAGTTAAAAATGAGTTTTCCTCGATTTACTGACATTCTTTCTCTTTCACAAACAGAGATTTCTGAAGCCATTATTGAAACTGAAAATACGTTATTCAATTTGCGTTTTAAAAAAGCAACACGCCAGAATTTTAAACCACATGACGTAAAATATACAAAACGTCGTTTAGCTCAATTAAAAACTTTGTTAACAATACGATTAGAAAATTTAGAACAAGAAAAAATAAATAATTAAATAATTACACATTAAGGAGTCTAAAATGCCAGTGAAACAACGGATTGGTATTGTAATTAGTAATAAAATGGACAAAACGATTGTAGTTAAGGTTGAAAATCGCTATCCTCATCCAATTTATTCTAAAACATTAGTAATAACAAATAAATATTTAGCTCATGATGAAGCTGAACAATCAAATATTGGTGATCAGGTCTTACTTCATGAATGTCGACCATTAAGTAAAAGAAAACGTTGGAAGTTAGTTGAAATTCTTTCAAAATCTTCATTAATAAATTAAAAATTATTTTATGATTTATCCTCAAACAATTTTAACAGTAGCTGATAATACGGGTGCTAAGAAAGTAATGTGTATTCGAATTTTAGGTGGTAATAAAAAATATGCAGAAATTGGTGATACAATTATTGCAGTTGTTAAAGAATCAATTCCTAATATGCCAATTAAACGTTCTGATATTGTAAAAGCAATTATAGTAAGGACAAAAAAAATTATTCGTCGTCAAGATGGAATGTATATTCGGTTTGACGATAATGCTGTAGTTATTGTAAATACAGATAATAATCCGCGTGGAACACGTGTGTTTGGACCTATTGCACGTGAAATTCGTGATAAGAATTTTTCTAAGATTGTATCCCTAGCACCGGAGGTTTTATAAATGAAACAAAAAATACATGTCAAAGTCGGTAATCAAGTTAAAATCATTTCAGGGTTTTATAAAAATGAAACAGGTGAAATTATCAAAGTGAATAAAAAAACTGGCAAGGTTACAATTCAAGGAATTAATTTTAAATTTAAACATATAAAACCAACTACTGAAAATGAAATTGGTGAAATTAAGCAATTTGAAACACCAATTCATCATTCCAATGTGAAATTAAATTAACAAAGTCTTAATCTTAATATGCTAAACCAACATTCATTCGAAGAAATTGCTGATATTTATAATTTACTTGATGATATTAAAACAGAATATGAACAGGGAATTAAACCAATTTTAATAAAAAATACTCCTTCACGATATCAAAATCCACATACAGTTCCAAAATTGAAAAAAATTATTATCAACCGTGGATTAGGATTAGCAGCTCAAAATACTAATATTTTGAGAAAAAATATTGAAGAATTTGAAAAAATTACTGGACAGAAACCCATCGTTACACGAGCAAAAAAAGCTATTGCTGGCTTTAAAATTCGTGAGAATATGCAATTAGGTTTAAGCGTGACATTACGTGGTGAAAAAATGTACGCTTTTTTAACTAAATTATTATTCTTTACATTTGCTCAAATTCGAGATTTTCGTGGATTATCATTAAGAAGTTTTGATAAAGCTGGGAATTATCACTTCGGATTAAAAGAACAATTAATTTTTCCTGAAGTTGATTATGATGAAGTAGACCAAACCCAAGGAGTGACAATCAATATTATTTTAGAGCACTCTTCCCCAAAATATAAATCTAAATCAATTGATAAAATTTTAAACGGAATGATCTTGTTTAAATTTTTAAGATTCCCATTAAATGATTGTGGTTATTATGAAAAATATTCATCTTTCACCGAAGTTAGTCAAGTTTGGGATAGAAAAAAATATTTAAAACGAAAACGTTGGTCACAAGAATAATTAAAAAATAAATAAGGAGATAAATGTGGTAACTGATACTATTGCTGATATGTTAACAAGAATTAGAAATGCTAATATGATAAAACATCAAATCGTTCAAATTCCTGTTACAAAAATGTCGATTGCTATTGCAACTATTTTAAAAGAAGAAGGATTTATTGATAATTTTAGTAATTATAACGTAGAGAGTAAAGAATATTTATTACTTTCCTTAAAATATATTGGAAAATCACGTAAACCAGTAATTTCAAAAATTAAACGAATCAGTAAACCAGGATTACGAGTTTATAGTAAATCTAACAACTTACCAAAAGTTTTAGATCATTTAGGAATTGCAATTATGTCAACTTCTAAAGGTGTAATAACAAATCTAAAAGCAAAAGAATTAGGTGTTGGTGGTGAAGTTTTATGTTATATTTGGTAAATAAGGAGTTTCTAAAATGTCACGTATCGGAAGATTACCAATAATTATTCCAAATGGTGTTGAAGTTAATTATAAGGATGCAAAAATTATCGTTAAAGGAAAATTTGGAACACTAGAAATTGAAATTCCTGAGACAATTTTAATTCAACAAACTAATGATATTCTTACTGTAAGTTTAAAAAGTAAAATTCGAAGTCTGCGATCATTACATGGTTTATATCGAACATTAATAAATAATATGGTCATTGGAGTCTCAGAACAATTTGAATTAACGCTAATCTTAAAAGGTGTCGGATATCGTGCTATAATACAAGGGAAAGAAATTGTTTTAAGTCTTGGATATAGTCATCCAGTTGTTATCGAAATTCCTGAACTTATTTCAGTTGAAGTAATTCAAAATACAACGATAAATTTAAAGTCATGTGATAAAGAAGTATTAGGCTTATTTGCTGCAAATATTCGTGCTTGGCGACGGCCAGAACCTTATAAAGGTAAAGGTATTTTATATAAAAATGAACAAATTCTACGAAAAGCTGGAAAAGCAGGTAAATAAATTTTTAATACATGTAAGTTTAAAAATACTTGTAGATTTTAAATAAATTAACCTAGAATTATATTCTTATAAAATTAAAATTATGAAATTGTCAAAACGAACTTTATTGAAATTAAAAAATAAAAATAAAAAATTAAAACCTAATAAATATAAGAAATTGAAACGTGAAAATTTACGTGGTAAAATTAAAGGAACGATTGAAAGACCTCGTTTGTCCGTATACCGTTCTAATGACCATATATATGCACAAATAATTGATGATACAAACTCAGAAACTTTGTTAGCATGTTCAACCTTAGATCGATCAATTAAATTAAATTTATCTAATGGGAGAACATGTGACGCTTCACGTCTCATGGGAGAAAAATTAGCCGAATTTAGTTTACAAAAAAATATTACAACAATTATTTTTGATCGTGGACCATATTTATATCATGGTCGAATTAAAGCATTAGCTGATGGTGCACGTGCTGGTGGTTTACAATTTTAAGTTATTATATTATTAAATAACTTATTCTAAAAAATGGTAATTTGAAAATAAGTAACCTAATTAAATATCTTTTATGACTAATGATTTAAAAAAAATAAATAAAAAAAGAAATTCTCGGCGAAATCTTAATAACTATGAACCGAAATTAGTTGAACGCTTAATTAAAGTTAGTCGAGTTTCCAAAGTAACAAAAGGTGGTAAAAAATTGAGTTTTCGTGCTGTTGTAGTCGTTGGTGATGAAAATGGAAAAGTTGGCGTTGGTGTTGCTAAAGCTGCAGATGTTGTTAATGCATTTAAAAAAGCAAAAACAGATGGCCGTAAAAATTTAATTGAGCTACCACTTACTAAAGCTTTAAGTATTCCACATCATGTGATTGGAACATTTGGAGCTTGTAAAGTAATCATGCGACCATCTATTGAAGGGTCTGGTGTAATCGCTGGAGGAGCTGTAAGAATTGTTTTAGAAGTAGCAGGTGTTAAGAATGTAATTGCTAAACAACTTGGCTCAAACAATCTCTTAAATAATGCTCGTGCGTCAATTGACGCATTACAAAATTTAACTACTAAATCACAAATAATTAAAAAACGTGGTCTAACTTTAAAATAAATCAAGAAAAAAAGAATCGTGAAAATTACTAAAGAGATTAAAAATATTTTATTTACTCGCTTATTATTTACTCTTGGAATATTATTATTAATTCGAATTGGAACTTTTCTTCCAATTCCAGGAATAAATCAAAGTGATTTAGCATTTTATATTCAACGTCATTCAGTTGCCAAAAATTTACTAAGTACCTTTTCTGGAGATAATGCATTTGTAGTTGGGCTATTTACCCTAAATATTTTCCCATATATAAATGCAACTATTTTTATTCAATTACTTTTAGGATTTTCTCCAAAATTAGCAAAATTACAAAAAGATGGTGATTTCGAAGGGCGACGAAAAATTAGTCGACTAACCCGTTTAATAACATTAATTTGGGCGATTATTCAAAGTTTTGGGATTAGCTCTTATTTACGCCAAATTTTATTTGATTGGAATTATACTTTAGCAATTGAGATTGTTCTTTGGTTGACCACTGGTGCTATGATTGTTTTATGGTTAAGTGAATTAATCACAGATTATGGATTAGGAAATGGTGCTTCCATATTAATTTATACTAATATTATTTCTAATTTACCGAATTTATTGGGTAAATTAATAATTGAAAATAATAATAATTTTACTATGATTTCCATCATTAGTATTAATTTATTAATTTTTGCTTCTTTATATGGGATTGTATTTTTACAACAAGGAATTCGTAAAATACCATTAATTTCATCAAAACAATTAAATCAATTTTCGACACAAGACTTAGTTAATAATTATCTTCCATTACGATTTAACCAAGCAGGTGTTATGCCAATTATTTTAACAACTGCGATTTTAGTAATACCAAATTACATTATAAATTTAGGGATGTTTCAATGGTTAATTTTTTTAGGATCATTTAAAATTTTATATTGGATAGTCTATTTTGCATTAATTATAGCATTTAGCTCTTTTTATTCATCAATTGTTTTAAATCCCAAAGATATTTCAGATCAACTTCAAAAAATGGCCGTTACAGTTCCTGGTATAAGACCTGGACTACAAACGAATTTTTATTTGAAACAAGTTATAAAAAGAATTACTATGATTGGTGCAACTATGCTTGCAGTTTTAACTATTGTTCCAAATTTTATTGAATCAACATTAAACATCACAGGCTTAAATGGATTAAGTACAACATCATTATTAATTTTAGCAGGTGTAATTTTAGATTTAATTCGTGAAATTGATAATATTTATTATTCAAATGTTTATAACAATAAGTATTCATAATATTATTTAAAAAATTTAAAAAAGGAGTTTCAAAATGGTAAGATTAGTTGGTGTTGATTTACCTCGAAATAAAAAAATTGAATATGCGCTTACTTATATTCATGGAATCGGGTTAACATCTGCAAAAAAAATTATTCTAGAGGCAGGTATTACTGCAGAAACAAGAGTTTATGATCTAACAACTGAGCAAATGGTTGCTTTAAGACAAACTTTAGAAAATATTGATTTAAAATTAGAAGGGGATTTAAGACGGTTTAATGGACTAAATATTAAACGTTTAAACGAAATAAATTGTCACAGAGGAAAACGACATAGAAATAGTTTACCTGTTAGAGGTCAAAGAACTAGGACAAATGCTCGTAGTCGACGAGGTGCAAAAAAAACTGTTACTGGTAAGAAATAATAAAATTTATTTAAAATTTTTATATGATACAGACAACAAGAAAATCAACAAGTAAAAAAACTAAAAATAGCTTTACAGCTGGTGTAGTACATATTCAATCAACTTTTAATAATACAATTATCACAATTACAAATCTAACAGGTGATACAGTGTCCTGGGCTTCAGCAGGAAGCTCTGGATTTAAAGGTGCTCGAAAAAGTACTCCATTTGCCGCTCAAACTGCTGCTGAAAAAGTTGCATTAGAAGCATTAAATAGTGGAATGAAAAATGTCGAAATTTTAATAAAAGGGCAAGGTTCTGGGCGTGAAACTGCTATTCGAGCAATCGAAGGTGCTGGATTTGAAATAACAGCAATCCAGGATATAACACCGGTTCCACACAATGGTTGTCGACCACCAAAACGTCGCCGAGTTTAGAAATTTTATTTATATTACATTAAATTATGACTAACATTTCTATTACATGTCTTAAATCGGAAAAAATTAAATCAGGTTCTTGTCACGGACAATTTTTAATACACTCTTTAAAACCTGGACAAGGAATAACTATTGGAAATCAATTACGTCGCATATTATTAAATGATCTAGGGGGAGTTGCTATTTCTGCTGTTAGAATTGCTGGTGTAAGCCATGAGTTTTCTATTCTTCCTGGTGTTCGTGAAGATATCTTAGAAATATTATTAAATCTTAAAGGAATTGTTCTTAAAGGTAAGAACCAAATTCCAGAATTTGGTCGATTAAAAATTCAAGGACCAGCAGTTGTTACAGCTGATTTAATTCAATTACCATCAAATTTAGAAGTTGTCAATCCCAATCATTATATTATGACAATTTCTACATCAAATATTTTGGAAATTGAATTTAAATTTGAATATGGAACTGGTTATAAATTAGCTTCTCAAACTTTTTTAGAAGAAAATGAGAACTATTTACAATTAGATACTATTTTTATGCCAGTCCAGAAAGTCGATTTTAAAATAGAGAATGTTTATAATAATAATAATATAAGTGAAAGACTCTTCTTAGATATTTGGACAAATGGAAGTATCTTACCAAATGATGCGTTACGATCTGCAGCCCAACTTACAATTGATCTTTTTAGTTTCTTAATTAAAGAGAAGGAGGCAGAAAAAAACCCAGGTTTAGAATTTAAAACGCGAGCAATTAGTATTGAACCTTATACAAATATTGCAATTGAAGAATTGCAATTATCGGTTCGTGCTTATAATTGTTTAAAAAAAGCTAAAATAAATACAATAGGTGACTTATTACAGTATTCACCCGAAAAATTACAAGAACTTAAAAATTTTGGGCGGAAATCAGCAGATGAAGTTTTTTCTACATTAAAAAATAAGCTTGGAATTATATTAAAATAAAAAAATTATGAATTCATTAAACAAAACATTTTTACCAACTCAAAATTATAAGAATCAAAATTGGTTTCTTATTGATTGTAAAGGACAAAACTTAGGTCGACTTGCAACATTAATTACAAGTTTATTAAAAGGTAAAATAAAACCACAATACCATCCTTCAGTTGATACAGGCGATTATATTGTCTTAATAAATGCAGAGTCTATTATGGTAAATGATGATAGTAAACATTATTTAGTTTATAATCCAGGACGACCAGGTCGTTCATTGAAAATTAAAAATGTTTCTGATTGTTTACCAAAATTGACCATTGAAAGAGCGGTAAAACGCATGTTATCAAAAACAGAAACGAAACGATTAATGAGACGATTAAAAATTTATAATGATCAGCAGCATTTTCATCAGGCTCAGAATCCATTTGAAATCGATATTAATAATCTATATACAAGCATTCAAGTCAAAAATTAAACGATTTATTTCGAAAACTAACAAGATTTAAATATATAATATAATACGTATGTCAAAATTAATTTTTAAAAAAGATAATATTGGTCTCGGAAAACGCAAAGAAGCAGTTGCCAGAGTTTTTTTAATTCCTGGAAAAGGAAATTTAATTATTAATAAAACCTCAGGGAATAAATATTTACAATACAATGAAAGTTATTTAAATCTTATATGGGCTCCTTTAAAAGAAGTAAACTTACATAACCAATTTGATATTGTAACTTTAGTTAAAGGTGGAGGATTAACGGGACAAGCACAAGCGATTCAATTGGGAATTGCGAGACAATTATGTAAAATAGACTCAGAAAATCGGACTACACTAAAACCATTTGGTTTTTTAACACGGGATGCACGTGTTAAAGAACGTAAAAAATATGGTTTACGGAAAGCAAGAAAAGCTCCACAATACTCAAAACGTTAATTTTTATTCAAGTAAAAATATGCCAAAATCTAATTTACATGTAGAATGGTTTAACAATACCATTATTTTATGTGATGGGAAACCCCTTTCAATAACAAGTTCAACAAAGAAAGAACTTCAAGTTGATATGTGGTTAGCAAACCATCCATTTTATTCAAAATCACAGCTTATAATTGATAGTGAAGGTCGTGTAGAACGTTTTATGAAAAAATATGGTTTAAATTCAACTAATTAGTAACTTATAAAATTTATAAAAAAGATAATTTAAAATTTTTATGCCAACGATACAACAACTAGTTCGTTCAAGACGTATTCAAATTAAAAAGAAGACAAAATCACCAGCGTTAGTAAATTGTCCACAACGGCGTGGGGTTTGTACTCGAGTTTATACAACAACCCCAAAGAAACCAAATTCAGCCCTTCGAAAAGTGGCCCGAGTGCGTTTAACATCAGGATTTGAAGTTACGGCGTATATTCCAGGAATTGGTCATAATTTACAAGAACATTCTGTGGTCTTAATTCGTGGTGGTCGAGTAAAAGATTTACCAGGAGTAAGATATCATATTATTCGAGGTGCTTTAGATACTGGAGGAGTAAAAGATCGAACTCAAGGTCGTTCAAAATATGGTGTAAAAAAACCAAAAGGTTAAAAAATCGATATATTAATATTTAACATTATGTCACGTAGAAATATTTCAAAGAAACGTTTTCCTCAAGCAGATTCTGTTTATAACAGTTATTTAGTAAGTTTACTTATTACACGAATTTTAAAATCTGGTAAAAAAACTATTGCAAAAAAAATTGTATATGAAGCATTTGAGATCATAAAACAAAAAACAAATGAAGATCCATTAACGATTTTTGAAAAAGCAATTTGTAAAGGCAGTCCAGTAGTTGAAGTGAAAGCACGTCGTATTGGAGGTTCAACATATCAAGTTCCAATCGAAGTTAGTGGGTTTCGAGCTACAAATTTGTCATTACGTTGGATAATTCAATACTCTAAACAGCGGGTTGGACGAAGTATGGCAATAAAATTAGCGAATGAAATTATTGACACAGCTAACGAAGTTGGTAATACTATTAAGAAAAAAGAAGAAACGCATAAAATGGCTGAAGCTAATAAAGCTTTTGCCCATTTCAGATATTAATTTAATATTATTTATCTCGCTAAAAGCTTAAAATTAAATTATAATGTTTAAAAACTTAAAGGAATTATATAATGGCACGTGAAAAATTCGAACGTACAAAACCGCATGTTAATATTGGTACTATTGGTCACGTAGATCATGGAAAAACTACTTTAACAGCTGCTATTACTGCGACTTTATCATTAGAAGGTGGATCAGAAGTTAAAGATTATTCTGATATTGATGGAGCACCAGAAGAACGTGCACGTGGTATTACAATTAATACCGCACACGTTGAATATGAAACAAAAAACCGTCATTATGCACATGTAGATTGTCCTGGTCACGCAGATTATGTTAAAAATATGATTACTGGCGCTGCACAAATGGATGGAGCAATTTTAGTAGTCTCAGCTGCAGATGGCCCAATGCCACAGACGCGTGAGCATATTTTATTATCAAAACAAGTTGGTGTTCCAGATATTGTTGTATTTTTAAATAAGCAAGACCAAGTCGATGATGATGAATTATTAGAATTGGTTGAATTAGAAGTTCGTGAACTATTATTAGCATATGATTTCCCAGGTGATGATATTCCAATTTGCCCAGGATCTGCATTACAAGCAATTGAAGCAATCACAGCAAACCCTAACATCAAACGTGGAGATAATCCATGGGTTGATAAAATTTTTGCTTTAATGGATGCCGTTGATGAATATATCCCAACACCTGAACGTGACACTGAAAAAACGTTTTTAATGGCAATTGAAGATGTTTTTTCAATTACAGGTCGTGGTACTGTTGCTACTGGTAGAATTGAACGGGGAATTGTAAAAGTTGGAGATAACATTGAAATTGTTGGTATTAATGAAACACAAGTAACAACAATTACTGGTATTGAAATGTTCCAAAAAACATTAGAAGAAGGTTTTGCAGGTGATAACGTTGGTATCTTATTACGCGGTGTTGATCGTGAAAATATTGAACGAGGGATGGTATTGGCACAACCAGGTACAATTACGCCTCATACGAATTTTGAGTCAGAAGTTTACGTTCTAACAAAAGATGAGGGCGGCCGTCATACACCTTTCTTTACAGGTTACCGACCTCAATTTTATGTTCGAACAACTGATGTAACAGGTGCAATTACACAATTTACTGCAGATGATGGTTCAGTGGTTGAAATGGTAATGCCAGGTGATCGGATCAAGATGACAGCAGAATTAATTTATCCAGTTGCAATTGAAGAAGGAATGCGATTCGCAATTCGTGAAGGTGGTCGTACTATTGGTGCTGGTGTAGTTTCTAAAATTGTTAAATAATTAAAAAGTTTTATGGAAATAAAAACGAATGCAAAAATTCGTGTGAGATTAGAATCTTTTAATGCTGAACTTTTAGTTTCGTCATGTCAAAAAATTATTGAGACATTAAGTAATAGTTCATTGAATTCAATCGGAATGATTACATTACCTACGGCAAAAAGGATTTATTGTGTTTTAAGATCACCACATGTTGACAAAGATTCACGAGAACATTTTGAGATTCGGGTTCATAAACGGATTTTAGAAATTTATTATGAACCAGAAGTACCAATTTTCGATTTATTAGCTGAGATGGACTTAGCTCCTGGAATTTTTTATAGAATTTGTTTATCTTAATAGTTCTATATTTCTTTAAATAATTTTTATCTTGAAAATTATTTAAAGAAATATAAAACGATCCAGAATTTAGTTAAAAAATTGTAATTTAATGAGCTATGTGTTATAATAATTTGTACATGGTAGCATCCTCAGTAGCTCAGTGGTAGAGCAATCGGCTGTTAACCGATTGGACGTAGGTTCAAGTCCTACCTGGGGAGTATTTTTACAACTTCAAATATATGAATAAAAATTTAGATGTACTGCAAATTGGAGAAAAATTCTTTAATTCAAGATTAATGTTAGGAACAGGGAAATATAAAACATCAAATGATGCAATTGCTAGTATTGAAAATAGTGAATGTGAAATTGTAACAGTTGCAATTCGACGGTTACCAATAGATTTAAAAAATGATACAACAAATTTTTTAACGAATTTAAATTGGAATAATTTATGGCTTTTACCTAATACAGCTGGTTCACAAACTGCAGAAGAAGCTATTCGAATGGCTTTCTTAGGCCATGAATTAGCGTGTCAAATTGGTCAGGAAGATAATTTCTTCGTAAAATTAGAAGTTATCTCTGATCCAAAATATTTGTTACCAGATCCAATCGGAACCTTGAAGGCCGCTGAATTTTTAGTTAAAAAAGGTTTTACTGTATTACCATATATAAATGCTGATCCAATGTTAGCTTTACATCTAGAAGATTTAGGATGCGCAACAGTGATGCCTCTTGGATCACCCATTGGTTCAGGACAAGGATTAAATAATTTAGCAAATATACAGATTATCATTGAAAATGCTAATGTTCCCGTGATTGTTGATGCGGGAATTGGAACACCAAGTGAAGCTACTAAAGCTATGGAACTTGGAGCAGATGGAATCTTATTAAACACAGCTGTCGCACAATCAAAATTCCCCGCTGAAATGGCTTTCGCAATGAATCTGGGTGTAAAAGCTGGTCGATTAGGTTATTTGGCTGGGCAAATGAAAAAAAAATATTATGCCCAATCGAGTTCACCCCTTGAACAAATTAGTAAAATTCTTAAATCTAAATTTTGATTTAAGAATTTTATAGTTGACAAAATTGTCTAATCAACTTTATATTAATTTAATAAAATTTAAATAATTAATTTTATTAGTTTATGTCAGTATTACGAAAATATGAGATCATGATTCTTTTAACTGAAGAATTTAATGATAATGAATTAAAAACTTGGGTTTTTAATTATGCTAAAAATCTACGAAAATTTAATGTTTGTGATATTTCGGTTATTTCACGTGGAAAACATAATTTAGCTTACTCAATTAATAACCGTGTTAAAGGAAATTATATACAGTTAAATTTTTCCAGTATGCCTAAATATCTTTATAATTTCTCAAATATTTTAAAACTTGATTCTCATGTTTTAAGATTTTTGATTTTTAATAAACAAATATAAGTTTAAATATTTTAATTGATTTATATTGACTATTATACACTTTTTTTTGTACCAATATGGACACGGTGTTCTAATAAACGATTCAAAGATTGGTAAACACTTGAATTCTTTATTAACTTATCAAATCCTAAGTAAATTTGATAATGTGGAATTTTTGTATCACTAAACGTTTCTCTACCAAAAGCCCATACTTTTGGTTTTATAATTTTTAATGTACTAGTTGTTAGTGCTTCGATATTTTCTATTGCATATTGGATCTCTGTGTATAAAGGAAATGAAGAACTTAATAACAAATAATTAAATATTTTATCGGAGTCACAATTCAACCAATTCTCAGTGTCAATTTTTGGCTGAATTACCGCGGAAATATATTTTGAACGTGACCTATTTGAATCTTTAATTTTTTTCATTTCTATGAATTAAATATAAATATGTATATTAGACGGCGGTGACGAAGTCACCATCGAAGTCACCATCAGAGTAATGTCTAATATACAAGAATTAGCATCTCTTATATTAGATATATATAGACCTGGTGTAAATGTGCTAAATTTTATTATAAGCTTATAGAACAAGATTAGCTCTCTACATCAATACTAGCATAATAAAATTAAATGCTATTTTTACTCTGAATTTTTATTTTAGCCTGACGACTTACATCATGTCAACCTTAAATACTATTAAATATTATCAAAGGAAAAATTAATGAGTTCAAGATTAATAATTGCAGCTGCTGATATTTCAAGCTCTCCTGTTCTAGCTAAAAAATTTAGAGGTAAAGCTACTAAAGAAATTTATCGTTGTGGAAAAGGTATTATTTTAACTGGGTCTATCTCTAAACCTCTTGGATTTGCAGTTGCTACAGTTTCTAGAGAAATGTCCAAAGGTTTTATTTATACTGCAGGAAGTCAGGTAGGTGAAGCTACTTTAGGTTACATTCAGTAAATACTTATATACATAATATCATACATTGGTTCTTGAAACAATAGTTTTCATTCCTATTATAAAATTTTAAAAAAGAAATAAAATAATTTTGTTAACAATAAGATTTGAAAGTCGCTATTATATTCAGTATACAAATAACTTTAATTTAAATTTCTTATGGGTTTAGCTCCTACAGCCGTTGATCACTTTGCAGAATCGGCTTCAACACTAAGGGAACAGATAATCAAATATACTCCGAAAGGGCGTTTATACTCAATTTAAGGGCCTTTCATCCCAATTTAGCTATACTTTAGAGTGATCGGTCTTAAAATGGTCGTATTTTCTGATGAAGAGGGAAAATAAAATAATTTTAGATACTTTTTTAAACTTAATATTGCGATCTAATAAAATATTTGGTAAAATACTTTTAATTATTTATCTAGCTCTATAAAACTATGAATATCTCAGACATTCCTGAACCATATTTAACTATGATTAAAATTGTTTTAATCAGTTTTATTTTTGGTTCATCTGCTAATCTAGCAAGATACATTTCCAATTTATAATCGTCAATATATCTGTTAACATAAGATATTAATAACACCATTTTACAGTTAATGACACCATTCTGAACTTCGGTGTCATTAAAAGTTAATTTCTAAAACTTTATTAAATTAAACAATTAATTACAATATGGCGCCAGAAATCTATTTTCGAATCGCACTTCTTATGATGAGTCGGGATTTACTTTCATATGCTTTTTCAATCCCGGAATTTTTAGCGCAAGGTAGTGGAGAAATCATAAAAAATGTAGGGGCTCAAGCCTTGGGTTATGGTTTCGGTGTTTTAACTGATCGGCCTTTTGAAGCTATAAAACTTTTGCCCCCGATCATTAGTTGTGCGCCTCAAACTTATGACTTTGTTACTCAAGTTACAGGTGTAACACGACTTGAAAGAGTTGCCACACTTGCGTTTCTTTTTAGTGGAACCGGTTTACTTAGTAAAACTGAAGACCCCGTTTTAAATGCCGGAGCTGGTGGTTTTATATATCTTCTTTCCCAATATATTGACACCATAGCAAAATCAGGCGGCGGCGGTGGATCTATTCCATTTGTAGTTGCTCTTCCAAATAAAAGATTTAGAAGATTTACTACAAAACAGCATATCCAATGTCAATTAGCAATTGCAGGAATTTTTATTCTTGCTACAGGATGTAGTTACATTATTGTCATTTTCACTAAAAAAGGGATCAAAGAATCTAAAAGTTTTTTTAAAAATTCAAAATTTTATCCCAAAAAAAACTGTTCGGAACTAATTCAGTTTAGCACAAGATTTCTAGTAGATTCACTATCTGATAACCGCGTATATCGAATATATTGTGCTGCTTTGCAATTAGAATATTCTTAGAACTTGATTTATTTCTATGCTTAGAGGAAGAACCATAAATCTGTTCTAAAATGGCCCTAAAATTGTCTATAATGTAAATAAATTATTGGGCTTTATTTTAGCCTCTGAGAAGCTATTCCAATTGGTCAATACGTTTCTGTCTTTCTTGATCGGATAATTTATTGACATAAGCCGAAGTAGTAGCTAAGTTTCGATGACCGATAGTTTGCTTGACAAATTCAATATCTTTAGAGTCCTTCCATAATTGTGTGATATAGCCAATCCGGAAGCTGTGACTAGTGATATTGGGTTTGCCAGGAAGTTGATTAGAAACTTCCCGCGTTACCTTATTGACATCTCGGGTAATTGCTACACGATCTAATTGTTTGAAATGGTTTACTTCAGCTGTAAAAACATAAGAATCAGGGTTTTTCATTAAAAAAATTAATTCAAAATCTTTTTTTCGGTCCTGAATAATTTTTTTGCCTTCCTTGGTTAAAAAGGCTTTATGATTGCTAGGTCCACGTTTCGATCGATCAATGGAAATCCAATTTTCTTTGAAGAGTGTTTCTAGCTGACTCACCTTTAAAGGCAATAATTCATTGATGCGGATTCCGGTCACTGCTAAAATACAAAGAGCCATTCGTGTCCGTAAATTAATGTAAGTAGGTCCTTCAGCAGCTCGCATTAATTCGGTATAAATTTCGGCTGTCATCGGATCACGCTTTGGTAAGCGCTTTCGATTTGTCCAAGCTTCCTTTCGAGCTGCCTTTTCTTCGCGTTCTTGTTTGATTATATTTAATTCGTTAAGAACTTCATCTAATTGCTGCTTTAGTTGGTCATTTGACTTTAAAAGCTCTTCATTTCGTAATGCTAGTCCGATAAAACCTTTTCGAAGATCATTTCCAATATCTTTTAATTTGTTAGAATTACTTTCTTGTCCTTTTACTAGAAGCTCTAATTTAGAATCAACTTTTAAAAATAATTGATTATTTTCTTTATTAATTTTTTGTATTTGATTTTTATTTTCCATCTGAATTCTTTTTTTATTTTTATTTTTATTTAAATGAACTCTGAATGTGACGTTAACTGTAAAATTAGAACATAACAAAAGTGACTTTCAAAGGTCACTTTTGTTATGTTCTAATTTTAGCTATTTTCCTTTAGTTAAGGCTTATATCCCAAAATGTTAAAAATAAACAGTTAAAAGTTTCTTGTTCTTAACTGGTAAAACTTTTTTCTTAATAAATTACCTTATTCATTAAAAGTTTCCATTTCTGCATTTTAAAACTATTTCAGAAATAATAAAATTCTTCCACCTAAATATTTTTCGCAAAGCTAACCTCAGTAATTTCAAAAATAATAAATGGTTCCATTAAATGCTCTGAATTTAAATCAGATATTTTTGTTAACCGCTTCAAATTAGATTCACTAAGCAATGGGAACATAACTTGTTCTTCAATTTTGCCTTCCTGGTGTAACTTTTTTATATAATGTATAAACCAATCTTTTATTTTCTTCTTTCGTGTGCCATTTAGCTGAGATGGATAAGAATCGAAGAATTTAGGAATATCAAATCCTTTCCTAAGGTTAGCAATACTAAAATTCTGAATAATCTGAAATAATACAAGGAATTCGTCCGTTGTCATACTTTTTTGTTTGAAATGATCAATGAATAAAAATGGTTCAAAATAGTAAAATATTTCATCAGCTACTCAAACCTCAGCAATCCATTTATTTTTAATCTTGTTTGCGGAAGCTTCTGGAATTGTTACCAACATTCTATAGCTTTCATCAGATAAAAAATTCAATACTATGTTATGCTTTAGATAATTAAAGAATTCTGTCGCTTGTTTTAAATGGCGGTGATTAACTGTTCTCCCGGGATTAACGAATTTTAAAAATTCTCTTACCGGAAATTTGAATTTCCTAAATTTAGATGTTAATTTTGCTGTCTCATAATCATCCAAGGATCTCACATATGCTAAAAGTTTAAAAAGCATAATCAAGTCTACCTTTTGAATTTGTTCGATTGGACACTGAGCAATATAGTGAATGTTAATTGTTGCGTCTAAGTCATATACGCTATTTCTAATTTGAAAAGGACGGAGACGTTGCGCTACCCACTCGACTTTCTCTGGTTCTTGAGAATATCTAAATAACTGATACGTTTGCTTAAAAAACTCGTAAGAAATACGATTTTCTAACTGCTTGAATTTTTTTGTTTTTAATAAATTGTAATAAAGGTTTAGCGTTTCTCGGTGTTTGTGCTCAAATTCGAATCGTAAGCAATCACTTTTTAAGTACAAACGATAATATTTATCACTAGTTCGATGTCCCACAGATGTTAATTTACCACTCCTATTTTTCCGAAATTCAATATTATTTTTTAATAAAATCTTTTTAAACTGAATTACAGTAGCGTCAATAAATCTATCATTGCTTATTTTGTCAGTTGACTTTTGAATACGATCGTAACAGGTATCGATACGCCCTAGAAAAGCCCCGTATTGTTCTAGTTGGTTCCAGTTGAATTTATTATTTTTAATAAAGAAATACAGCAGATTTGCTGATTCTCCTGCAAATTCTAAATGGGTTCCTTTAGAATAAGGAGTGCGCAATACGAAAGTAACCTCAAAATATTTATCATCAAAGATTGAAGTGCGTTTTTTATTATCGTCACGCTCTTTTATATAGGAACTAAATCCTAAACGTCTAAAGTAAACTGCTAAATTATTAATTTCACTGTCACATAAATGTGACTTCAGATTAAACCGTAAATAATCAATTTTTAATGACTCGGTTCTTAGTGAACGAAAATCTTCAGCATAAATTTCATTGTTCATAAAATTAATTAATTTTTTTTTTTCATTTTGATTTCTAATTAAAGAATTTTTAAAAAATGGAATCGAACTAACTTTAATAAGGTTACAAAAGATACATTTCTGGAATTGGATTTATACGTTATATATATAAGGTAGCGAAACCAGAAAAAATTAAAGTAACCGCTCGTGTCCTTTACAATGTAGCTTGTTTACCATTAACGGTATACTCTAAAGGAGTTACTGCAACATTCGATGTTTTACGTATTTCTAAGTTGGAAGAAATCTGGTTTGGTGAACCTATCTATATTTTTAATGATAATCGTTTGTGGATTGAAGGCAATTTCACAATCGATAATATATTTCAACATATAACTGAAGATGATTTAAATTGCTTATGGACACCTGGACACCTATTTTAAAATAGGTGTCCATATTTTAGCATTCATCTATCTTAAAACACTTTTTAATAGAATAACAGTTTAAAATCATTCCTGGATGAAGCTTCAATAAATGATTCATTATTTTTCATTGTTGTAGAATAAACTAAGGCTTTGTAATAAACAGATAAAATATCAGATTGTAAATTATAAAGACTTGTTATTATCAATTCAGAAACTATTTTTGGTTGTAAGTTATATTCGGGAGTTGGTTTAAATTCTTCAAAATATTTTACATTATCGATTAATTCATCAAACCAAGAAAAATTTTTATATTTTTCAGAATAAAACTCAAAAGATTCAGGAATTATTGTAAAATAATATTCTAAATTGTTAGGAAATAATTTAATAATTCTTACTGAAATTTTTATGTATACTGGAAGCAGAAATGAATCTATCATCTTACTGGATTTATTTCTTATTGGAAATAATGTTTTAGTCTATTATCTGTTAATTGATTTAAATTTGGTGGTGTATTAGCTGTTACTAGTAAATTTACATATGGCAGTCCAACAAAATCATTTCCACCTGTATTCCTAAAATTATCATCTAACATTCCATCTAAAATTTGTTCTGCAAAATCAGAAAATGCTTTGAGACTACCTTCTTCTACAGTATGACCAAAATTAATCCAAATTGTTTTAGGATATCCTTCTCCATTATCTAATCTATTTTTTATTTTATGTCGAAGTTTAGCTGATAAACGTTCTACTCCTTGATTCACTCGAAGATATAAACCACTACTCCCTATCACGTCTGTTAACGATATACCCGTTCTATCGTCTGGTTCTGATGTAATTATTTTTTTTTAATAATTTTTGACCTGTCATTAAATTCATTTTAATATTTTTTAAATTAGAGCGTAAAAATATTCAGTTAGGTTTATTTTCTCTTATTTTTAAATTTTCACTTGATAATTTTACATTTCAATAATAATTTGAATTAAAATTAAAATTAGATGAAGTTTTTATGCAGTATTCTTTCTATTGGCTATGATATACTTTTTCTTAATTAAATAATTTACCTTAATTTTATTACAATACTAAAAGGTTTTGAAATACTAAAAAGTCTTCAAAAATTAATGCAATAAAAAATGTACAGTAATAGTTTAAAGCGTTTTGATACCTATTAAAAAATCTACCCCCCGTAGAAATCTTGTTATATGGTATTATAAAATATAAAACCCTAATGAGAACCAGCGATAAAATCCGTTATTTATTTCTAGAAGAATATTCCCAAGAGAGCTGAGGAATCAACTAATATTATAATTGGTAGTAAAATTCAAAAATTGGTAAAGACTTTTCAATTTAGGCACTGATGTGCTTTAGATCCATCGTCATCTTTTTGTGATTAAAAACGATGTATTTTTATAGATTACTATATAGGATTTTTAGTATTATTTATCAAAAATACATCGTTTACAGATAATAATATATAGATGATTAAATATATTAATAAAAATAGTATTGATTAATGATTTTTATATTCAATTGTACCGTTTTCGAGTTGAAAAATAAATAGTTTTGTTATTTTCTTTGATTTAACAACTTTTTTTAGTCACTATTGTTTCCCAAGTGAACAATCCATATTTTATATTATTATGTATAGTTCCTCATTTTTTTTAGAAAGAACAAGAAGATTTTATTAAGTGTTTTACCGTATCTAGGTAATTTTCCCTGTATCCTAACAAAAAGTCATCAAAAAAAGGTTAAGTTTCTTTTAAAATTTTAGCAAATCTGATTAAAAAAGCTTTTTGATAAACTAAATCTACAATAACTCTTTACACCAGTTTTTTTAATGTCAGGTGGTAAAAAAGTTTCTAAAGCGAGTTTATTTTTTCTTACAATCTCATCGTATAGTCATTTAACTGTAATTAAATACGTCGATTTTTTAACATTTAACGCTACTAACCTCTTTTATTTTACTCTTAGTAAAAGAAAAAGACTGAAAAAACAATTTAATAAACTTAATTCAAACTCACAAAAAATATTATGATATACTTCAAATGTTTTATTTATTTAACTTAAGTAGTTAAGTATCTTTATTTCTTATTTAGATTTTTCTCTTGAGAAATTTCACTACAATTCTGATTATCTCTTCGACTATTTGATCCATTTTTTTTTTAGTTAAAATAAAAGTTGTTAACTATTGAGTCTTGGGAACGGAGGGACTTGAACCCTCACGCCTATCACTAGGCAATGGATTTTAAGTCCATCGTGTCTACCAATTTCACCACATTCCCAATTATAAATATGAACAAATTATGTAAATTATAATATAATTATAATTTGGATTAAAGACAATATTATAGTTGAAATAAAATTAGGCGGCACCCAGATTCGAACTGGGGATAGAGGATTTGCAATCCACTGCCTTACCACTTGGCCATACCGCCGTTATTCTATCCTATTTTATTATAACATAATATTTTAAAAAATTTTTTAGTTATAATTTTAAATAGTAAGATATAATATATAATAATATATATTTAAAGTGAATAGAATTTCAAGAAATAATCAGAGTAAGTTTATATGTTTGAGAAATTTACAGAAGGCGCAATCAAAGTTATTATGTTATCCCAAGAAGAAGCTCGTCGAATGGGTCATAACTTTGTTGGAACTGAACAATTATTACTTGGTGTTATTGGTCAAAGACATGGTATTGGTGCGCGAGCGTTAAAAAAATTAAAGGTTACTTTGAAAAAAGCTCGAAAAGAAATTGAGTTGTATATTGGTAGAGGGACTGGATTTGTAGCTTCTGAAATACCGTTTACTCCAAGAGCTAAACGTGTTTTAGAAATGGCAGTCCATGAAGGTAAAGACCTTGGTCAAAATTTTGTTGGAACTGAGCATATTTTATTAGCATTAATTGCTGAGTCTGACGGTGTTGCTATGAGGACATTAGATAAACTTAATGTTGACATTCAGAAATTAAGAAATTTAATTTTAACATATATTGAAGAAACACAAGAAGAAATTTTACGACCATTAACACAAGCTGAAAAATTTTTATTAGAACGAGAAAAAAAAGGTAGTGCAACTCCTACCTTAGATGAATATGCTGAAAATGTTACAAAAGAAGCAATTGATGGTAATCTTGATCCCGTTATTGGTCGTGAAAAAGAAATTGATGATGTTATTGCTGTTTTAGCACGTAGAACTAAAAATAATCCAGTTTTAATTGGTGAACCAGGGGTTGGTAAAACTGCGGTTGCTGAAGGTTTAGCACAATTGATTTTGACTGAAAAAGTTCCAGATTTCTTAGATGGAAGTCTAATTATGGCTCTTGATTTAGGATCCATTTTAGCTGGTACTAAATATCGTGGTGAGTTTGAAGAGCGTCTAAAACGCATTGTAGAAGAAGCACAAAATGATTCAGCCGTTATTATTGTAATTGATGAAATCCATACATTAGTTGGAGCAGGAGCGGCAGAAGGTGCTGTTGATGCTGCAAATATTTTAAAACCAGCTCTGGCACGTGGAAAATTCCGTTGTATTGGTGCAACAACAAATGATGAATATCGAAAATATATTGAACGTGATCCTGCTCTTGAACGACGTTTTCAACCCGTTCATGTAGAAGAACCCACTGTTGGTACAACAATTGAAATTTTAAGAGGATTACGATCAAAATTTGAACAACACCATACTTTAAGTTATCATGACAAAGCTTTGGAACAAGCAGTATTACTGTCAGATAAATATGTAGCTGATCGTTATTTACCAGATAAAGCAATTGATGTTTTAGATGAAGCAGGAGCTCGAGTTCGATTAGAAAATCGTCGGTTACCATTAGGTTTAAGAAGCTTAATGCACGAGTTACAAGAGACAATCAAAGATAAAGAAGAATGTATTAAAGAACATGATTTTGAGGCAGCAAAGCAATTGTTAGATCATGAAATGGAAGTTCGAACACATATTCGTATTATGAAACAATCTGCCTTAACTAATGAAACAAGAGGTTTTAGTCGTCGTGATGTTGATATGGTAACCGAGACTGATGTATCAGATGTGATTTCAAATTGGACGGGAATTCCAGTTACAAAAATTACAGGTTCCGAATCTGAACGTCTATTAAAAATGGAAGATACAATTCATGAGCGTATTATTGGACAAAAACATGCTGTAGTTGCAGTTTCTAAAGCGATTCGACGTGCCCGAGTAGGATTAAGAAATCCAAATCGACCGATTGCAAGTTTTATTTTTGCAGGCCCTACTGGTGTAGGAAAAACAGAATTGACAAAAGCGTTATCCGACTACATGTTTAGTAGTGAAGAAAGTATGATTCGCTTAGATATGTCAGAATATATGGAAAAACATACAGTTGCAAAATTGATTGGTTCACCACCAGGTTATGTAGGGTATAATGAAGGTGGTCAATTAACAGAAGCCGTTCGAGCGAAACCATATTCAGTTGTGTTATTTGATGAAGTTGAAAAGGCACATCCTGATGTTTTTAATTTGTTATTACAAATTTTGGATGATGGTCGATTATCAGATTCAAAAGGACGTGTTATCGATTTCACAAATACATTAATTATTATGACTACTAATTTAGGTTCAAAAATTATTGAACGTGAAAGTGGCATTAAACCAAAATCTGACCAAGTTGATCGTGGATTTAAAATTACGCCAGACGCGGTTTTAGGTTGGGAACCTGTGCCTGAACCAATTAAAGATCCAGAAGTATTTGAACGAGTAACAAAACTTGTCAATGGAGAACTTAAAAATTTCTTTAGACCAGAGTTTTTAAACCGAATTGATGAAATTATTGTTTTTAATCATTTAACTCGTATTGATATTTGGGAAATTTGTGAATTAATGATTAAATCAGTTCAAAAACGTTTAAAAGAGAAAGGAATCAATTTAATCATCGATTTAGCAGTTCAAGCATTTTTAACAGATGAAGGTTATGATCCAATTTATGGTGCTCGCCCCTTACGTCGAGCTATTATGAAATATTTAGAAGATACTCTTGCTGAGCAATGTCTATCAAAAACGTTATATCCAAACACAAAAATTATTGTAAATCGTAAAAAAGTTAAAGGGACTTTATTAACATATACTAATGAATTAGAAGTTAAAATAGATTTCAGTAATGTTGATCCAGGTTTACTAAAAGATAATGAAAAAAATCTTAATGAATCACTTTTAGATAACAATTCTGATTTAAAGAATTCAACTGTTTCTGATTCACAATTAGAACCTAATTCAAACTCTAAAGCTTCACGTTTCTTCAAGAAACCAATTAGTTAACTTGCATGCTCGAATTACAAAAGGGTGGGAAGGAAATCGAACAGCAATTCTCGGTGGATTAGGCTTTTTTGTAATTTGGATTTGTTATTTAGGGGTGAATTTTTTAGGGAAAGGGCTTCACAGCTA
>Ga0209503_10000071_pt1 | contig 68332 bp, 65 predicted proteins | sample SouAtlMetagenome_2_FD_187448 | JGI IMG/M metagenome (GOLD analysis project Ga0209503, IMG submission 187448) | Marine eukaryotic phytoplankton communities from Atlantic Ocean - South Atlantic ANT15 Metagenome (SPAdes) (version 2) | ecosystem: Environmental > Aquatic > Marine > Oceanic | place...
ATTCCGGATAACACTTGCATCCTCCGTCTTACCGCGGCTGCTGGCACGGAGTTAGCCGATGCTTATTCTTCAGGTACACGTCATTTATTCCTCCCTGAAAAAAGAGGTTTACAACCCATAGGCAGTCTTCCCTCACGCGGTATTGCTCCGTCAGGCTTTCGCCCATTGCGGAAAATTCCCTACTGCTGCCTCCCGTAGGAGTCTGGACCGTGTCTCAGTTCCAGTGTGTCTGATCGTCCTCTCAAACCAGATACTGATCGTCGCCTTGGTAAGCCTTTACCTTACCAACAAGCTAATCAGCCGCGAGCTTCTCTCTAGGCGAATAAATTCATTTCACTCGAAAGCATATGGGGTATTAGCAGCTGTTTCCAATTGTTATCCCCCTCCTAAAGGCAAATTCTCACGTGTTACTCACCCGTCCGCCACTTAGATTAAAAATCTTCGTACGACTTGCATGTATAAGGCATACCGCCAGCGTTCATCCTGAGCCAGGATCAAACTCTCTTAAAATTTCCTTAAGTTTTTGTTATGTAGATTTTGTTATTAAATCTATTCATAGTTCTAAGTGTTATTTTATTCTCTAGCAAAACTCTTTTTATATGTATAAATAAATATATATATAAATGTATTAAAAATTAATAAATTAGTATTTTATAAGCGTTAAAGAATATCATTTAAGTGATAAAACTTAAATGATATTATGGTGTAGTAATCCGGCAATCAAATCGTTATAATTCGAAACAAAATGATCAATGCTAGAATGTGAATTTGAAGAAATATCACATATTACATTAGTTGATAATTGTTTGATGGTACTGATATTTTCAGCTACATTTTTATCTGCATGTCCTTTATCATACATTTCTTTCAAAATCCTATTTGGTTCAAAATCGATTTCCAATTGAGAGTAATTTTTTTTCATATATTTTAGAATATCGGGCCGTTTTGTGTACCAAAATTCCCGCAAACTATCAGGAATGGGTTCTTCAGCCCATAAAGAGGGAAGATATCGATAGAGAATAACCTGTTTAAACTTACCATCAACCATTATCTTACCTAATGTGCCTTCACTCGGTAAGAAGGGCATTGTAAATACTAAATGATTTAAGGAATCTGCTATTTTTCCAAGACTTGTTAAAACAACTATTGGGCTAATATCAATACTAAAAACAGTAGGCGCTAAACCAGCTACCCAATCCATTAGCCAATCGGTAAGAGATAGTAAATAAATCCATGGTCTTGTATAAGGATTAATCGTTAAAAACCAAAACAATTTAATACGAAATTCTACAACGAAATAATACATAACTATCGCTATAAATAAGGCCTGTTGTAGATGTTCTAATGGTGAAACGTCAATTGTAATCTCTAGGTTTAATTGAATCCATCTGGATAACCAATCGGGTAGAAACCAAATATTTTTATAATCTGGAATCTGAATATTATAAAATCCGTCTTGTTTATGTTGATAAAATATTCGTGGAATCTTCTGGAACTGAGGGACATTACCAAAAACAACTTCACCTAAAGTAGAGGGTGCAGACGGAGGTGGGCAACGAGTCTGATGTAATGGTAACCCTTTAATATGGTTTACTAATGCAGCTTTTTCTGCAGCACGTGGTCTTATTTCCATTCCGGTAATATTTGGATAACCAAAAAACCAGCGTGCAATTTTTTCCATAGCAACATATAGAGTCTCAACGAATTGAAGCTTAATACGGAAAATTTCTTGTTTTAAAGTCATAAAACTCCTCCGTTATTTATATTAAGTTTGATTTTCATATTTACTATGCCGTAAGACAGGAATTTTGTAAAGTAGTTTTTGTAGTTTAAATAAAATTTGTTGTTATTTAATAAAATACTTATACAAAGCTTGATTTTAAAGCGAGTAAATTTTGATAATTTGTAGTCGGGATAGTAGGATTTGAACCTACGACACCCTGGTCCCAAACCAGGTACTCTACCAAACTGAGCTATATCCCGTTATTGCTGATACTTAATTATAGAGAATAAATTTATGATCTGCAAATATCACGGGTATAAATTCTCATTAAAATCGAGAAGTCCCTAGAGGAAAATTATCAATTACAAAATAAAACTTAAATATTTAATAGGATCAAAATGTTTAGAAAGATTTACGAATTCTGCATTTTCGCTATGTAATCTATAGCATCTTGAACAGTTGACATGTCACCAGCATCTTCATCTTGAATTAAGATGTCAAATTCTTCTTCAAATGTCATTACTAATTCTACAACATCTAATGAATCAGCCTGTAAGTCAGCAGTAAAATTCGAGTCTCTCTTAATTTTCTCGGGGTCAATTGATAACTGTTTAGCGACAATATCTTGTAATTTCTTAAATATCTTCTCGTCCGACATAGAATATCTCCTTTGTAATATTTATACAAAACACATATTTATTATAACATAATAAGTTGAATTAATTTAACAATTTGATAGATACTATTTTTGCTAACTTTATAAATTGGGATATTTTTTTCTCGAGCAAGCTTTCGCAATTTTTGATTTTGTTGAAGGTGGTTTTTGAGGCCAATAATTAAGCTGGCTTGTCTAATTTCTTTCGTTATCCGGATCTGGAGGTCAACGTCTAATTTTAACGTGGCTTCACGGACTAGATTATATGAAAGTGAATATATATAAATTATTACGCGTTTTTGTTCCAAAATATGAAATCTATTGCTAGTAACAATATTTTGAGACTTCCATGATGTATTACTTTGAATTGATTTAGATTCTTTAGTGGAAAGATTTTTTTGAAAACGGCTATATTTTATAGCTCCCTTTTCATTTTTAATAAATTTTCGTGTTTGTGTAATCCGAAATTTCTCATGTAATAATAAGTCTATAGATTCTTGTACATTTTCATAAATTGTCCATGAATTCTGATCATTAATTTCTATAGCGATAGAAAAAGCTGGGTAAGTTTTTCGTTCTAAAACACTTTTTTGAGTTTTGCGCCTTTTGGCTTCTTCATCACTTAAAGTGACATATTGAATGCCACCAATTAAATCAACTAATGAGGGATTTTTTATCAAGTTCTCTAAACAGTTTCCATGTGTCGTTCCAATTAACTGAACTCCTTTCTCCGCAATTGTTCGAACTGCTAGAGCTTCTAATTCAGTTCCGATTTCATCAATAATAATCACTTGTGGCATATGGTTTTCAACAGCTTCGATCATTACTTGATGCTGCAGGTTAGCTTGTGAAACTTGCATACGTCTCGCTTTCCCAATGGCTGAATGTGGTATATTGCTATCACCTGCAATTTCATTTGAAGTATCAATAATAATTACACGTTTACGCATTTCATCTGATAAAACACGAGACATTTCACGAATAATAGTAGTCTTACCAATACCAGGTTTTCCTAGAACTAGAATAGATTGCCCAGACTCAAGCAAATCACGAACGAGACAAATACTTCCAAAAACAGCGCGGCCGATCCTGCAAGTTAAGCCAGTAATTAAAAATTGTCGATTACGAATACAACTTATCCTGTGCAATGTAAATTCAATTCCAGCCCGATTCTCATCACTAAATTTACTAATTCGTTTAGTAATATAATCAATATCTTGCCACGAGATAATTTTTTGAGATAGATATTCAGGCCCATTTGGGAATCGTGCTTCTGGGCGTCTGCCTAAATCAATTATGATTTCAATTATTTTTTCTTTTTGTGGATGATTATTGACACGATTTTTAATAAAAACGGGTAAATTTACGAGAAGCTTATCTAAGTCTTTATCTCCAACCATAAAATATAGGTTATAATTTAATATATAACCTATATTATAATCCATCTCAAAACTTTTCAATTATTTTGAAATTTCAATAAGTTTACCAAAAGCCTAGAGATACGGCTTTATCAATTGGTAAACAAGCCCCAATTCCGAACCAAACTGCAAAAAAGAATCCGAAGATGAAAACTAAGCTTGCAATCGGGCGACGAAAAGGATTTTGAAACTTATTTACATTCTCGATGAATGGAACAGTGATTAACCCAGCTGGTACAGCTGCCATAGCTAATACTCCTAATAATTTATTAGGTAATACACGTAATAAATTAAATGTAGGGAAGAAATACCATTCAGGTAAAATTTCTAATGGAGTATTAAATGGATCTGCGGGTTCACCCATTTGAGTCGGTGCCATTACTCCTAAACCAATACAACATGCAAATGTTCCTAGTATACAAATTGGAAAAACATATAAAAGATCATTTGGCCAAGCAGGCTCTCCATAGTAGTTATGGCCCATTCCCTTAGCGAGCTTTGCTCGTAATTTTGGATCTGATAAATCTGGTTTTTTGATTACTGACATAGAATTCCTTTTTAAATGTTACTAAATTATTATTCTCTAATTAAAGAGGACCCGAGATACCTTGTTTTCGAATCATTAAAAAATGTGTAAGCATTAATACAGCTGCCGCTAATGGCAAAACAAATGTATGTGCACTATAAAAACGTGTTAAAGTACTTTGACCTACACTTTCTCCACCACGTAATACTAAAACTAATGGTGGTCCTACAAAAGGAACAGCTGCTGGAACACCGGTTACAATTTTACACGCCCAAAAACCTACTTGATCCCAAGGTAATGAGTATCCTGTTACACCAAAAGAAACAGTTACAACGGCTAAGATAACTCCTGTTACCCATGTCAATTCTCGCGGTTTTTTGAAGCCACCAGTTAAATAAACGCGGAAAACATGTAAAACCATCATCATTACCATCATACTAGCAGACCAACGATGAACAGAACGAATAAGCCAACCAAAGTTAACGCTTGTCATAATGTATTCTACTGATGCAAATGCATCAACTACGCTTGGACGATAATAAAATGTCATTGCAAAACCTGTTGCTACTTGAACTAAGAAGCAAGTGAATACAATACCACCGAAACAATAAAAAATATTTACATGTGGCGGTACATACTTACTAGATATATCATCCGCAATTGCCTGAACTTCTAATCGTTCTTCGAACCAATCGTAAACTTTACCCATAATATATAAATGTAAAAAATAAAACACAGTTAAGCACAATTTTATAGTTTTCATATATATATGTATATTATTGCATAACAGGCGAGAGTGGGATTCGAACCCACGGAACTCTTGCAAGTTCATCTGATTTCAAATCAGACGCAATCGACCAACTCTGCCATCTCGCCAAAAGATTAGTTTCAATACTAATCTTATATCTGCCAATAACTAACTTTCGTAAGTAGTAGTTCCACTGAATTTAATCGAAGCCGGGTTAGGGTTCTTTCCAATCGAAAAACTACGAGTATTTACAGCAGTTCGTCCAGGATTAACTTTTTCTGGAAAAACGCCATCTTTTGGATGCAAGTATTGAACTTCGCCACTTGGGAAAATCCGATAAATCTTATAATCACTTATCCTAAAATTACGTAATTGTGCGCCTAAAGCCATGCACTGTTCTTTTCGTGCTAAATATAGTAAATTTTCGCCGTTGCGCATAATCGCAGCGCCGCCTGTAGGCATTTCAAAAATTTGTTCTTTTTTACTAGTCCAAGTGATAGCATATTTTTCTTCAACTTCAGCAGCACGAAGCCAACCTCCAGTACTCCCTCCAAATGTTGGAAATGGTGTCTGTAAATTTAATGTCATAGGTAAAGCCTTATTAATAGTTAACGTTTAGTATATAATTTTAATTAAAAAAAGATTTTTTTTACGTTAATTTAGAAAATTTTCTAGCGGAGAATGGATTTGAACCATTGGCCTTCGGGTTATGAGCCCAACGAGCTACCAGACTGCTCTACTCCGCGAGCTGTACATAACAAATATTATTGTACAGATTATTATAACATATTTATATCATTAATTACTTAAAATTTTCTAATTATACTATGCTATAAAAGTTGGCTTCTATTTTCAACATTTTATTCAAGTTTTAAAATTAAAAAAGTGTTGAAAATAGAAGGTTAAATCAGATTATAGATTTACCTAGGTTGATACTATCTGTTAAAGAATTCAGAATTAATTTGATCGATCTGACGGCATCATCATTTCCTGGAATGGGAATATCTACCAAGTCAGGGTCACAGTTAGTATCTAAAATTGAAATTATAGGAATATTCAATTTTCGACATTCCCGGATAGCCGTTATCTCACGTTTTTGATCAACGATGATTACAACGTCGGGTAACCGTTCCATATTTTTTATACCATTCAAATGTTTACGTAATTTATCTAATTCTTTTTTACGTAAAGATGCTTCTTTTTTAGGTAATCGTGTAAATACTTCGTCCGCCTCTTCTTGTTCAAGACTTTTTAAACGTGAGATACGACTTTTTAATGTTACCCAATTTGTAAGCATCCCACCTAGCCAACGATGATTTACATAGTAAGAATTGCATCGTTGAGCTTCTTGAGCGATTAAAGAGCTTGCTTGACGTTTAGTACCAATAAATAAGAAAATCTTATCTTTTTCTGCCGCAGACCGAACATATGAGTTTGCTTCTTTAAGTAACTGTGCCGATTGGACTAAGTCTAAAATATGAATTTTATTACGCTCTGTATAAATATATGGAAACATCTTTGGATTCCATCTATAAGCTTTGTGCCCAAAATGAACTCCCGCTTCTAGTAATTGGGCTAAAGTAATATCAGCCATAAAAATTTAAAACTCCTTAGAGATTAATTAAATACATGTTGTAATATTAACAAATATTTAAAATTCATGTCTAGTTTTTTGATTCAAAATTTTCGAAAGGTAAAGTTTGAGACTCGAATTTTTGTCCTACTGTTTTTCTACGGTTAAAAGAACTTCTATAATTTTGAGAACCAGTTCCAGCTGGAATTAAATGACCAATGATAATGTTTTCTTTCAATCCACGTAACCAATCTACTCTTCCTTCTATTGCAGCTTTTGTTAGAACATTTGTTGTCTCTTGAAAACTTGCTGCTGAAATAAAACTTGGATTATTTAGCGCAGCCTTGGTAATACCTAAAAGTAACGGAACATAGAAAGCAACTTGTTTATTATTATTTAAAATAATATTATTAATATATTGAATATGATACAAGTCGACAACTTCACGTGGTAATAAAGGAGTATTCCCTTCATGTGTAATTAAGACTTTTGTTGTCATCTGCTTAATAATTACTTCAAGATGTTTGTCTGCAATAGATACCCCTTGTGATTCATAAACGGATTGTACAGAATTTAGAATTAGTGATTGAACTTTCTTAAAACTTTTATAACTTGCTTCATAATTGCTAATTAATCGATATGAATGTGCAATATTTGTTCTATCGCATAAGAAATTTTTAATAGAACCGTAATAATTGAAATAAGCCTTTAATAGATTATGTGGATTAATTTTTTCATTTTCATTAATTGTTGTTCCCAGTTTTCGGAATTCAAATGTTGAATCAAGACTAGTTTTTTGAACTAATAAGCATCTTTTCTGATTAGTTGGAATATTTTTACTAACTTGTCTCTTCTTCCGAGCTTCCAATAACTCTTCAATCCTTGGTAAACCTTGAACAATATCACCTGTAATTTCTTTTTCAAAATTTAATAAACCAATGGTTTGACCATCAGAAATAAATTCTCCATTTTCACAAAATACGCTATTTACATCCTGATTAAAGTAATCTTCAGTTATTGAATGAATTTTTACTGATTTTGCAAAGGGGTAGCCGAAAAACTTTAGTCTTACTAAATTCAATCTAAGGTCAGAAATTTGTCCAGTCTTGTTTGAAACTAATTCTGAATCTTTCATGAATAAACTATAACTAGACTGAGATTTCTTCTTCCATTTACTTTTCTTTTTTGTTGAAATTTTAAGAAAATCATTATGCAGAGGGTTATTTCCATTAATTCTAAAGTTATTTACAAAAATAGGAATTAAAGAACTGTATAATTTGCCCCGTTTCTTGATAAACATTTTAGAAAGTTCAAATCTTATAGCTTTTGAAGAAGAATCCAAACCAATATTGTTTACGTTTCTTTTTAATGTTTTTTTAGTAATGTCAAAATAATTTAAGGATATTGAACGTTTTGTTTTGAAAGCATTAGAAAATGGTAAATATTCATCCAAGATCAATTTATAACGTAAAGTCATATTCTCCACAGAATTGTCGGACTGACAATTTGGGAAAAAATATGGACGACCTTTTTGAATTGTTAAAAATTTATCATTATCAATAATAATTTTTCCAATTTGATTGATGTGTTTGACATTAATAATTAAATTATTTAACGATTTATAGTGGTCCTTAGTCTTTTTTATTGTTAAACAATCGTCATTTGAAATTAGTAAAATTTGCTTTTTAAGCATTGATTTTACTTTTATTTTTACAATCTCTAATGAACGTAAAGTTATAATTTCAAAATAACCTAATGTAGTGTATGCATCAACAAACTGATTTGACTCAATTAAATTACAGAATTTTATATTGGTATATTTTAAATAAGCTTGTAGATAGTTTGGTAGACAAAGATTTTCTATTACTAAGAACTCGATATTTTTATTTTTAGAATTCCTAGAAAATTGAACATCTGTATTTTTTTGGTATAAATTCTTAATATTTAAATCTAGTACATTAGTAATCAAGTTAATTCCAGCAGAGCTTTTAATCTTTTGAGCACATCTATACAAATATTGACAACTAGATCTTAAGTTTAACACTGTCTCGATTTGTGAATCAGAATCAAATAGTTTTTTAATAGTCTTTACTTTAGGAATTTCATAAAGGTCTAAAGGACGAATTAACAGTTGATCTTTTTGTTTTTCAACAATATGTTGACATAATGAAAGTCGTGTAATTTTAATATTTTTGAAAATGGTTTCACCAGGAAAGTAAATTTTATTGTCAAAATCTTTAAAATTTTTTCCCTCGTAAACCAGTCCACATTTAATAATTATTTCATACACGATGTTATTTCTTTGAACTATACTTACAATTCCCGATGTTTTTGAAAATAAACCAGGCAATAGTTCAAATTTCGCACAAATAAAACTCCCATGTTCAACAAATAATAAATTTTTATGGCAATTCAATTTGTATGTTTCTTCCGGCAACCAAACTATGGAACCCTTAGTAAACTGTAAAGGAACTTTTAGTACATTTTTTTTTGTAAATATAGGTCGATTCAATTTATACTTTTCATATTCGATATCGGAAGATAATCTTTCAAAGTATCGGACTAAACTGTTGGTAGGAATTCCATTTTTATAGACTTCTATATCATAATAAATTACGCCACCAATTTCAGTTTTAAATTTATTGGTTATTAAGCTAGCAAAATGAGAATTTAATGAATTATTAAAATGTATTTTTGAGTTTCGATTTTGCAGGTTGACCCAATATTTTAATTTATTAAAAAATAGAACATATTTATCATCCGCGTAACCACGGTCTAACTTTTTGATAAAACAATTTGATAAACTATAAACATGACTTTTAATTTGAATGACACTTTTAAATAAATCTTTTTCATCATTAAAAAAGTTGATAAACCCTGGGTGTTGATTAATAAGCTTCGTTCGAAAAATATAACTGTTTTTGTTAATTTTATGATCAGTGTAAAAGTTTATAAATGAACTTTTCGGAGCTTGATAAACTTGTCCATACAAAACCCATAAAAGTTTATTTTTATTGACGAAATTTACTTTATTTTTTAAACGTGGTATAAAAATCTCTCCAGAATTAACACTTAAAACAGGTTTAATCTCTGTTCTAATTTGCTTCTGGGTATCTGTTAATTCACCAATAATTGTTCCTTCAGTTACATAGTCGTTATTTTTTGCAAATAATATTGTATTTGGAAGAATTTCTATTTGGAGCAAATTTTTGTTAGCTACTTTAGGTATAATAATTATAGAACCCGAATTCTTCACTAATACTACGTCTTCTCCTCGATTTGTTCGAAGAGTAATAGTCTTTAAAACTTTTGAAAATTTAACAATACCATCAATAGAACTTACAATTTGTTGACGGAGTTCAGACGTAAATATTCCACCAGTGTGAAATGTTCGCATTGTTAATTGAGTTCCAGGTTCTCCTATAGATTGACCTGCGATAATACCAATGGCTTCACCAATATCAACCATATTTTCATTTGCTAAATCCCACCCATAACATTTTTGGCAAATAGAACGGTATAGATTACAAGTTAATGGTGAATGAATATATAATTTTTCAATCTCTGATGCTTTTAAAATTCTTACTAATTTTGGAGTAACTTGTTGATCTTTGTTAGCGATTAAAACTTTGGTTTGAGGATTAAATATTGCTTTACTTAATAATCTACCCAGTAAATTATCAATAAATTGGCTGTCTTTTTTAAGGTTAAAGACCACACATGAATGCAACGTTTTACAATCTTTTTCACGTATAACTATATCCTGGGCAACGTCGATTAAACGGCGTGTTAAGTATCCAGAGTTTGCCGTTTTAAGCGCTGTATCAACTATACCCTTTCTAGCTCCATAGCCAGACATTAAATAATCCGTTATAGTCAGCCCTTCTCGGAAGTTCTTTGTAATTGGTAATTGAAGAATTTCACCACTTGGATCAGACATTAACCCGCGCATACCAACAAGTTGTCTAACTTGTGATAAGTTTCCTCGTGCCCCTGAAAATGCCATAATATAGACAGAATTTAGTGGATCATAGTTATTAAAATAAGAAACAACCTCATTTTTTAATGATTCACTTGTAACACTCCAAGTGTCAATGATTTTTTGAAACCTTTCAACGTCGGTAATTTTACCCTTCAAATATATTTTCTCAGCATTCAAAATATCTTTATGGGCTTTATCTAACATTTTTGATTTGACAAATGGTACTTTTAAGTCTTCAATACTAATTGAAATTCCAGCTTGACTAGCATATTTAAAACCTAAATATTTCAGTTCATCAGCTAATAAACATGCTTGCATAGAATTATATCTTGTAAAACTCCAAGCTAACAACTGTTTAAGCTGTTTTTTACTAATCAGTGTATTTTGATATGTGTAATCTTTCATAAGATTTTCATTTTTATTACTGTATTGATTAAAATATTCAACTAAATAATTTCAATGTTTTCTGAATTGTATGATTCAAAATTACTCTACCAGGGGTTGTTCGAATATATTGAACTATTATTGTGTCATTTTCACCTTTTCGGATTTGTGCATTTTCATAATATTCTATGTAGCTTTGATTTTTGAATTTGGAAACTTTGAATGGGGTTTTCAATTCAAGGTTTTCATCTTTATAGCGTACCCAAATTGTTGTATGTAATTCCAATCGGTCTTGATAATAAGCTAAAAGAACATCTTCCAAACTTGCAAAATAATGATTGCAACCTAGAAGATTTTTTATATTGTTTAAAGTTAAATAATAACAGCCTAGTACCATATCTTGGCTTGGCATAATAATTGGTTCGCCATTCGCTGGCGATAAAAAATTATACGGTGCTAACATTAACATATAACATTCAGCTTGCGATTCAAATGAAATTGGAACATGAACAGCCATTTGATCACCATCAAAATCCGCATTAAAAGCAGAACAAACTAAAGGGTGCAACTTAATAGCACGCCCTTGAACCAATATTGGTTCAAATGCTTGAATTCCCAATCTGTGTAATGTAGGAGCTCGATTCAAAAATATAGGATGGTTTGATAAAACTTTCTCTAAAACCGAATCTATAGAAGGTTCATTCTGTTGAATGACGTTTTTTGCAACTTTCATGTTACTTGCTAACCCTTGATTAATCAATTCACAGATAATAAATGGTTGAAATAACTCCACCGCCATTTCATAGGGTAAACCACATTGATTTAATTTCAGAGTTGGCCCAACAACAATTACGGATCTTCCCGAATAGTCTACCCTTTTTCCCAGTAGGTTTTGTCGAAAACGCCCATGTTTTCCTTTGATAATATCAGACAAAGATTTTAAAGGCCGATTATTTGCACTTAATGCAAGTTTTCCGCGTTTTCCATTATCAATTAATGTGTCAACAGCTTCTTGTAACATTCGTTTTTCATTCCGAATAATTAATTGCGGAGCATCAATTTCAAGTAATCTAAGAAGACGATTATTGCGGGTAATAATCCGTCGATATAATTCATTTAAATCAGAAGTAGCAAACCTACCTCCTTCTAATTGAATCATTGGACGTAAGGCCGGTGGTATAACGGGTAAAATTGTTATGACCATCCAAGATGGGTTTGAGCCAGTAGCTTGCAAATTCTCTAAAATTCTAATTCTCTTTATTGCTTGATCACGTAATTTATAAATACGCTGATACTCCCATTTTCGAAACCATTTTGAACAATTATAGGTGAATTTGTCTTTATGTAATACCTTACTACAGATCGTGATAAATTTTCGTGTCTTTAAAATCTCTTTGTTAATGTTAAGTCTTTCTAACTCTTTTTTAATCAACACTGCACCAATTAAATAATTTGGCGTTGAGCGTAATAAATATTTAGGTGTATTACGACGACGATTTTGAGGCTTTGGATAGGGTTTCAATGGATAACCAGTAAATCCAAATTCCCGACTCCGACGAAAATACTGTAAATCCCAATGTAGTCCGTAAAAAGAAATTTCATCTTCAGCAATAAAATAAGCTAATGAAGCTAACTTTATACGTTTTATACGATTGTCACGTAAATTTACCTTCCCAGATTTTATTACCAACTTTTTTTTATACATTTCACGATAAATTCTCGAAATACGCAATACTAGACCTTGATCTTTTTGCAATAAGTTTAAACATTTCTTTAAAGCTTTTTTTGTTTCAGCTAAATTTATAGAATTTCGTATTAATTTATTTCTTTTTTTTGACGAATATTTATGCTCAATTCCATTCTTTAGAAATTTTCGTTTGTCTTGTAAACTTTTAGAACTTTCTAAAGTCTCAGAATTCGTTTCTTCTATAAGCAAATTACTATTTCTGAGAACATCATATAGTATTTGTTTTGGTGTTGAATCTTTTAATGATTGTGCACTTTCTTCCAATAGTATAAGAATGTCAGGGTAGTCAGATAATAATCCTGTATCAAGTCTTTTTTCACATTGTTCCACTTCTAGTAATAGTGCCATGTAATTAGGGCGACTATTTGTATACCAAACATGAGTAACAGGATAAATTAAATTAATATGACCCATTCTGTGGCGTCGAACACGCGATTCCGTTAATTCAACACCACATCGTTCACAAATAAGACCATCATAACGAACTCGTTTATATTTTCCACAAGCACATTCTAGACTTTTGCTAGGCCCAAAAATGCGTTCACAGAATAGACCATCCATTTCGGGTTTAAAACTTCTATAATTTATAGTTTCCGATTTTTGAACTTCACCTACAAACTGACCATTTGGCAGTCGTCTTTGTGACCATTGAAGGATTCGAACAGGAGAAGCTAATTTGATTTTTATATAGTTAAATTCTTTTTCAACTTTTGCCATATTTTGAAATTAAGTTAAACTTGTTAAAATGCTATTGAATTTATATTTGAAGTTGGTGCAAATGTTTTAACATATGGATTATATTTTTCGACTAAATTAACTTCAGTTTCGTAAGTTTTAGTTATGTTAAACTGTCCAATACGATATGTACTTATATCTAAACCTATTGATCTTAACTCTTGCAACAAAACTTTAAATGATTCTGGAATTCCAGACACAGGAATAGATTGACCTTTAACAATTGCATTCAAGGTTTCATTACGACCATCCATATCATCAGATTTAATAGTCAATAATTCTTTTAAAGTAAAAGCAGCGCCAAATCCTTCAAGTGCCCACACTTCCATTTCTCCAAAGCGTTGGCCACCATGCTGTGCTTTTCCGCCTAATGGCTGTTGTGTAACCAGAGAATACGGACCTGTCGCTCTTGCATGAATTTTATCATCAACCAAATGAATAAGTTTTAGCATATAACCATTACCAACAGTAACCGGATTTTCAAATTCTTTACCAGTTCTACCATCGATTAAGACCATTTTTCCAGGACAATAAGGATTGAAAAGCCAAGCTTCATCTTTTTCTATTGAAGCTTGACGTAGTTTCTTAGTAATTAGAATTCTTGAGATTTCCTGTCCATACATTTCATCAAATGGTAAAATTTTGAAACGTCGATCTAATTTATGACCAGCTAAACCTAATAAACATTCATACAATTGACCTACATTCATACGTGATGGTACGCCTAACGGATTTAAAATAATATCAATTGGCGTTCCATCTGGTAAGAATGGCATATCAGAACGACTTAGAATTCTGGAAATAATTCCTTTATTTCCATGACGCCCAGCAATCTTGTCCCCAACTTGAATTTTACGAATTTGAGCTATGAAGATTTGAATTTTTTCAAACTTATAAGCCAATTTTGTTCGTCGATTGAAGGTTAAAGTTTCAATTACCCTACCATACTCACCTTGTGGCATTCTGAATGATGTATCTCTAACACCTTTCGCTTTAGCACCAAAAATTGCTCGTAGTAATTTAGCTTCTGGTAATTGTTCAGAATCATCTTTCTGAATTACTTTACCAATTAGAATATCACCTGGTTTCACAAAAGTTCCCACCAGAACAATACCATCATCATTCAAATGTTGAGTTTCTGTGAATTCCAAATTTGGTATCTCTCTAGTTGTTTTCTCACAAATTTCAGCAGTTTGATCAATTTCGATCTCATACTTTTCAATATGAATTGATGTGAAAACATCCTCATAAACTAACCTTTCATTTATCAAGATTGCATCTTCAAAATTATAGCCTTGCCATGGCATATAAGCAATTAGAACATTTTGCCCTAAAGCTAATTCACTACCATTAATTCCTGGTCCATCGGTTAACATTTGACCTGACTCGACCCGTTCTCCTTTCCAAACAATGGGCCGTTGATTAATACAGGTTTCTTGATTCGATCGCTGGTATTTATGTAAAGAGTATTTTCCTTCTTTTTTGTTATCATATTTAATTCTAATTTGATTTGCAGTTACTGAACTTACAATACCTGAACGATAAGCATTTAAAGTGTTTCCAGAATCATTTGCAATTTGATTTTCCAAACCTGTGCCAACAATTGGTTTTTGCGCCAAAATCAGTGGAACTGATTGACGCTGCATATTTGAACCCATTAGAGCCCGATTTGCATCATCATGCTCAAAGAAAGGAATAAGAGAAGCTGCAACTGAAACAACTTGAACAGTAGAAATAGAAATAAAATCAACTTCAGATGGCGTAACAGTAATAAAATCTTGTTTATATCGAACTGGAATCAAATTCCGTGTCAGATAGTTTTGTTCATTTGTGTTTATATCGGCAGGTGCAATTTTATATAAATCTTCTATGTCTGCTGTTAAATAAATTGGGTTACCGGTTTTAATGACTTTACCATTTACTACTCGCCAAAATGGAGTCTCAATAAACCCTGTTTTATTAACTCTAGCACAGGTAGTTAAAGAAGCAATTAGTCCTACATTTTGACCTTCGGGTGTTTCTATTGGACAGATTCGACCATAATGACTGGGATGTATATCACGAACTGCAAAACTAATACGATCACGATCAAACCCTCCTGGCCCTAACCCACTTATTCGACGTCTATGAGTTAAAGATGATAATGGATTCGTTTGATCCATATATTGTGAAAGTTGACTTGATCCAAAAAACTCACGTATTGTAGAACCAACAATATTAAAGTTATAAAGCTGATTAGAACCAATTTTATTTGTTTGGCTTTTTAATTTTCGTACTAACCTTTGAAATCCGATTCTAAATAAATTTTGTAATAGTTCTCCAACCGATCTTACGCGTCTATTCTTTAAATGATCAATATCATCCCCAGTTGTTTTTGAAGTTGATAATGTAATTAATGAGTCAATAATTGCAAAAATGTCTGTGTAAGTAATATTTTGAATCTGATTATTTAAATTTATATTCAGCCTATTATTAATTTTTATTCTTCCGATTTTTCCTAATCTATAGTATCGAAGGTCAAAAATTCTTGAAAATTCTGAAATATTTTTGTAATCGTCAAATTTTAGATCAAATCGTGGCAAAGGTTGTAACGAATCTGGTAAATGGGTTATAAGAGGTTCATTAAAATAGAAGAAATCAGCATGATTCAAATTTTTGCAAATTTCCAAGTCAGTTAAACCCATTTCTTTTAATAAATGAATTATAGGTTTCTGCGTAAATTTATCCAATTGAATGATGACTTCATCTTCTTGGTTTTTAATTGGATACTTATATTTATTTATATTGGTATTTTTTTGAAACCCAAATCGTATCCATGAGCCAGAGTCAGGTATCAATACAGCTGTATAAAGATCTTTTTCCTGATATTGAACCTTATAACTGTCTTTTATTTCATGACAATCTTTATAGTTAATGATTTCTGAACGTGACTTTAAGTAGTTTGAGCGATTTTTCTTCTTTCTTTTCTTCTTTTCCTTGTATTTTAAAAGCTCTTTTAGAGTTGTAGTAAAATAAACATTTGGCTTTAAGTTTATTTTTCGTCCTTCATTAACTAAACTGTTTAATTTCTGAATCTTTGAAAGTGATAATTGTTTTAAATATTTAAATTGATTGATAGAATTTAAAGAACTTTGATTATCCATTAAAATTATGAATAAATTATTCTTAAATTTTATTTCTGTAATTTTTTTGTAATAGTTTGAAACAATTTTAAAATTGTAACTTATTTCCTCAGAATTATTCAAATGGTAAAAATTATCACGTATTTTGTTCAGCCATTGTTTTTCAAAAGACATCGAGTCTTCATTTGAAAATTGGTTCAGAAGTTCGTATTTGACCAGTGACTTTAGTAAAGAGTTCCAAGTTTTTAATGAATTCGTATCTTCAAATTGTTGAAAGTCAGTTGTCGAAATAGTTTGTTTTTCTTTTGCAATTAACCAATGTAAAAAAATTTTGATCCGTTCCAATTTTTTATTTGTTCCGGTAGTTTTGAGGATTATTTGATAAATTTTAAATGTTTCCAAAAAATTAAAACTGAAACTTTTTTCAATTTTTTGAAGTTCGAAAAACGAATATTTAAATAAACTCTGATTAAATTTATTGGGGAAAAATGATAGTTTTTGTTCAGAAATAAAGGGTTCACCAAGTGGTATAAAATCTTTTAGTCTAGTGATAGTACTTGGTAACTTCCGCTTAATTAATTTCCGCTTCTTTTGATTTTTATTCTTTTCAAAATAAATTCCGGGACTACGAATTATTTGACTGACAATAACCCGTTCACAACCATTGACAATAAAAGTTGCAAACGTTGTCATAAGGGGTAAATTAATAATAGGAAATTGGCTATGGTAACATACAGTATTCAATTTTTTATTTCTAACTTCTAGCGGAATCAATAATTGCGCTGCATAATTTGCTGTATATTTTTTAGCACGTATAACATTATAAATAGGTTTAATGAGACTATATTCATGTCCAAATAGAACATATTCAATGTTATATGTAAAATCATATACTCGTGAAAACATTGCCAATTCTTCACTTAAACCATGAGAAATAAACCAACAAAAACTAACTCTTTGCATTTCTATAAAGTCTGGTAGAACGGTTATATAGTTGATAGATTGTTTCATAATCTTTGTTGTCAATTATTTTTTAAGCTTTTGTAAAAACGTCAAAAAATGGTAAGAATTGTTTTGTTAAATTTTTTACCATTCTTCAACTATAGTTTCAACTAATTTATATTCAATCTTATAAAATATTTTAAATTTCTTTAAATTGAAGATGCATTTTTGATTTTTTACGTGCAGCGTTATTTTTATGAAATATATTTTTTTTACATCCTTTATCAATTAGACTAAAAGTTGAATTCAAAATATTTGTAACCTTTTCTTTATTTTCTAAAGTTGGTGAATTTTTATATATTTCAAGATTTTTAAAGTAAATTTTCATTAGGTTTCGGACTGAAGTTTTGTAAAAACGATTTTGCAAGCGATTTCTCTCATTAATTAAAATACGTTTTTTTGCCGACTTATTATTAGCCATAGAATTTATAAACTTTTAAATTAAATATTTTTATACATATAAAAATATAATATATTATTTATAAAATTTAAAGTTTTTCTAGTCAAATAAAATTTATATTACATGTTAGCATTTAACTAATTTTGAAGATTAAGTAATTATTAACAAAATATTGATAAAATTTTAAAATTTAGGTAGTGTATACTTATCTAATTATTAGCGAAATCTAAATTAATTTTACTTTCAAATCTGTATGGCAAAAAATAAAGGTACACGAATTCTTATCACCTTGGAGTGTCTAGAATGTCGTTCAAATGTAAACAAACGAAGCGCTGGTGTATCACGTTACACAACGCAAAAAAATCGTCGTAATAATCCTGAAAGAATTGAACTTAAGAAGTATTGTCGACACTGTAATAAACCTACTATACATAAAGAAATTAAATAACTTATGGCGGTAAAAAAACAAAAATTTTCTCTTATTGGAGTTAATCAAAACATTGATTATAAAGATATCGATCTATTAAAGCTATTTATAACAGAACAGGGGAAAATCCTACCTCGTCGTGTCACGGGTGTTACTGTTCAACAACAACGTCGGATTGCGAAAGCAATTAAACGTGCAAGAATGTTATCTTTACTTCCTTTTGTTGCTCAAAATTCTATTTAGAAGTTAGAAAAGTTAAAATACTCTTCATTAGGGTTTCCTAAGTAAAGAAGGTTAGGGAAAAGCTAATTTACTACTGATAGTACTAAGTATCTAAATACGTTTAATCTATTTTAAACTTAATCGTATAAATTAGAAAAATCGAGAGACTAATGACCGTATTAGATGTAAACAAAATTTTAAAGTCCATGTCAGAGCTATAGAAAATATCACTATACATTATTTTGACATTTTATTTAATTATTTAAAATAAAATGTCAAAATAATGTATAATAGTATTTTGAAAACTCATATTTACCTAATAGCTGTAAACAAACTATTTTTTATTTTTTATGAGAGTTTCGTAAATTTTTGTCTCCCGAAAGGAGAAAGTCAATGGCAATAAGCTCAACCGAGCGTCGAGCAAAAAATGTACAAGTTTTTGTAGAAAAAGACGCTGTTGAAACTAGTTTTGAAAAATGGGCTCAACCGGGTCATTTTTCGCGCACTTTAGCTAAAGGTCCAAAAACAACTACTTGGATTTGGAACTTACACGCAGATGCACATGATTTTGATAGTCAAACGAGCTCATTAGAGGAAGTTTCTAGAAAGATTTTCAGTGCACATTTTGGTCAATTAGCAATAATTTTTTTCTGGATTAGTGGGATGCACTTCCATGGTGCTTACTTTTCTAACTATTCCGCTTGGCTAGCAGATCCAATTGGTATTAAACAAAGTTCACAAGTTGTTTGGCCTATTGTAGGTCAAGAAGTTCTAAACGCAGACGTTGGTGGAAATTTCCAAGGTGTTCGAACAACTTCAGGTTGGTTCCAAATGTGGCGAGCAGAAGGAATCACAAGCGAAGTAGAATTATATTGGATCGCAATTGGTGGGTTAATGATGTCAGCAATAATGATATTTGCTGGCTGGTTCCACTATCATAAAGCAGCTCCTAAATTAGAATGGTTCCAAAACGCTGAGTCGATGATGAATCATCATTTAGCAGGTTTACTTGGTTTAGGTTGCTTATCTTGGTCTGGACACCAAATTCATATCGCATCACCTATTAATAAACTATTAGATGCTGGGGTGTCTCCTCAAGAAATCCCTTTACCACACGAATTTTTAATAAACCGTGATTTAATGGCTCAATTATACCCGAGCTTTGGTAAAGGTCTTGGACCATTTTTCAGTGGTCATTGGGGCGAGTACTCAGATTTTTTAACTTTTAAAGGTGGTTTAAATCCTGTCACTGGTGGTTTATGGTTAACAGATATCGCACATCACCATTTAGCACTATCTGTTTTATTCATAATTGCTGGACATATGTATCGCACAAATTGGGGTATTGGACACAGCATGAAAGAAATTTTAGAAGCTCATAAAGGTCCATTTACAGGTGAAGGCCATAAAGGATTATATGAAGTTTTAACTACATCATGGCATGCACAATTAGCAATCAACTTAGCAATGGTTGGTTCTTTAAGTATTATTGTGGCACATCATATGTACGCTATGCCGCCGTATCCATATCTTGCTACTGATTATGCTACTCAAATCTGTCTATTTACACATCACATGTGGATTGGAGGTTTTTGTGTAGTTGGTGGTGCAGCACACGGTGCGATATTTATGGTCCGCGACTATACGCCAGCTAATAATTATAATAATTTATTAGATCGTGTGTTAAGACATCGTGATGCAATTATTTCGCATCTAAACTGGGTATGTATCTTCCTAGGTATGCACGCTTTTGGATTCTATGTACATAATGATACAATGCGTGCGTTAGGTCGACCACAAGACATGTTTTCAGATAAGGCAATTCAACTTCAACCGATTTTTGCGCAGTGGATTCAAAATATTCATTTACTAGCACCTGGAACAACTGCTCCAAACGCTTTAGTAACAGCGAGTTATGCGTTTGGTGGTGATGTTGTTGAAGTCGGCGGTAAAATTGCCATGATGCCTATTAAGTTAGGTACGGCAGATTTTATGGTACACCATATTCACGCTTTTACCATTCATGTAACTGTTTTAATTTTACTTAAGGGTGTTCTTTATTCTCGTAGTTCAAAATTAATTCCAGATAAAGCAAATTTAGGGTTCCGTTTCCCTTGTGACGGTCCTGGACGTGGTGGTACTTGTCAAAGTTCGAGCTGGGATCATGTTTTCTTAGGACTATTCTGGATGTATAATTGTATATCTGTTGTAATCTTCCATTTTAGTTGGAAAATGCAGTCAGATGTATGGGGAAGTGTAACACCAGATGGTACTATTTCACACATTACTGGTGGAAACTTTGCGAAAAGTGCTATTACTATTAATGGTTGGTTACGTGATTTCTTATGGTCACAAGCTTCACAAGTAATTCAATCTTACGGTTCTTCATCATCTGCATATGGTTTAATCTTTTTAGGCGCACATTGGCTTTGGGCATTTAGTTTAATGTTCTTATTCAGTGGACGTGGCTATTGGCAAGAATTGATAGAATCTATTTTATGGGCACACAATAAACTAAATTTTGCTCCTTCTATTCAACCACGTGCTTTAAGTATTACACAAGGTCGAGCAGTAGGCTGTGCACAATATTTATTAGGTGGAATTGGAACAACTTGGTCGTTCTTCATAGCACGAACACTTTCAATTTCCTAAATTTCTACTACATTAACAAATTCTCTTAAATTTTTAAAAGTAAATGAGAATTTTATCTATTTATAACTATAAATTATATAAAAAGGCATCTGAAGATTATGGCAACTAAATTTCCAAAGTTTAGTCAAGCCCTTGCACAAGATCCTGCAACTCGACGAATATGGTACGGTATAGCTACTGCTCATGATTTAGAGGCGCATGACGGAATGACAGAAGAAAATTTATATCAAAAAATCTTTGCATCTCATTTTGGCCATTTAGCTATCATATTTTTATGGACTGCTGGAAACTTGTTTCATGTAGCGTGGCAAGGGAACTTTGAACAGTGGGTAGGAAACCCGTTAAAAGTAAAACCAATAGCACATTCCGTTTGGGACCCACACTTTGGTGAGGCTGCATTAAAAGCATTTAGTAAAGGTAGTGAATACCCTATAAATATTACTTTTGCAGGTATATACCAATGGTGGTATACAATTGGATTTAGAACAAACCAAGAACTTTACGCTGGCTCAGTAGGTCTGTTAATTTTGTCATCTGTTTTATTATTTGCTGGATGGTTACATCTACAACCAAAATTCCGTCCAAGCTTATCTTGGTTTAAGAATAATGAGTCTAGATTAAATCATCATTTATCTGGATTAATGGGTGTAAGTTCATTAGCTTGGACAGGACATCTTGTACACGTTGCTATTCCAGCTTCACGTGGTGTACATGTTGGTTGGAATAATTTTTTAACAACTCCACCTCATCCAGCAGGTTTAGCACCATTCTTTTCAGGAAACTGGACAGTTTACGCTGAAAATCCGGATACAGCTGGACACATTTATGGTACAAGTGAAGGTGCAGGAACTGCAATTCTAACATTTTTAGGTGGTTTTCACCCGCAAACACAATCTTTATGGTTAACTGATATAGCTCATCATCAATTAGCAATTGCGGTAGTGTTTATAATTGCAGGTCATATGTATCGAACAAATTTCGGAATTGGCCATAATATGAAAGAGATCCTTGATGCTCATCGTCCTCCAGGAGGTCGATTAGGTGCGGGCCACGTAGGTTTATTTGAAACAATTACGAACTCGTTACATATGCAATTAGGTTTAGCATTAGCTGCACTAGGAGTAGCAACTTCATTGACAGCACAACATATGTATGCTTTAACACCTTATGCATTTTTATCAAAAGATTTCACAACTGAGGCAGCGCTATATACACACCATCAATATATCGCAGGGTTCTTAATGGTTGGAGCATTCGCTCATGGCGCTATCTTCTTCGTTCGAGATTATGATCCAGAACTAAACAAAAATAACGTTTTAGCACGTATGCTTGAGCATAAAGAAGCTATTATTTCACATTTAAGTTGGGCTTCTTTATTCCTTGGATTCCATACATTAGGACTATATATTCACAACGACACAGTTGTTGCATTTGGACAACCAGAAAAACAAATTTTATTTGAACCGTTATTTGCAGAATATATCCAAGCGGCATCAGGTAAGGCAGTTTATGAATTTAATGTATTATTATCTTCGTCAACTAGTCCTGCAACTGCTGCGGGTAACCAAGTATGGCTACCAGGTTGGTTAGATGCTATAAATAACAATAAAAATGATTTGTTTCTAACAATTGGACCAGGAGATTTTTTAGTACATCATGCTATTGCTTTAGGTTTACATACTACTGCATTAATCTTAGTTAAAGGAGCATTAGATGCACGTGGATCGAAATTAATGCCAGATAAGAAAGATTTTGGTTACAGTTTCCCATGTGATGGTCCTGGACGAGGTGGAACATGTGATATTTCTGCATGGGATGCTTTCTATTTAGCTATGTTCTGGATGTTAAATACAATTGGATGGGTAACATTCTATTGGCATTGGAAACATATGACTATTTGGGCAGGAAACCCACGTTTATTTGATGAGTCATCAAATTATATTATGGGTTGGTTACGAGATTATTTATGGTTAAATTCATCTCCGTTAATTAACGGATATAATCCGTTTGGTATGAACAGATTATCAGTTTGGTCATGGATGTTCTTATTTGGACATTTAATTTGGGCTACTGGATTTATGTTCTTAATATCTTGGCGTGGTTACTGGCAAGAATTAATTGAAACATTAGTGTGGGCGCATGAGCGAACACCACTTGCAAATTTAATTCGTTGGCGTGATAAACCAGTTGCGTTATCAATCGTTCAAGCACGTTTAGTGGGCTTAGTCCATTTCTCAGTGGGTTACATATTAACGTATGCAGCTTTTGTAATAGCTTCGACGAGTGGTAAATATGGATAATGGACCCCAAAACTATATTAATTTAATAACGTTATATATAACGTTATTAAATTAATATTAAATAATATCTATCTACATAATATTAATAAAGTAAGACTAGGTTTTTATAGACCACTATTGATATAATAATTTTACTAAACGCACTAACGAATTCTAATTTGCTGATGTAGCTCAACGGTAGAGCAACGGATTTGTAATCCGTAGGTTGGGGGTTCAAATCCCTTCATCAGCTTTATTTACTGATATATATTAAATGTTTAATTACTAATAGTTAGTGATAAATATTTGATATATAACGTATAATTAATTTCCAAATTGTTAGTCAAGAGTACAGAAAAAATTTATTTTTAATATTCGAAAAGATAATTTATGGGAAACTTTATTGATAAAACATTTACGGTAATTGCTGATTTATTATTAAAAGTTTTACCGGCAAGTAAACAGGAAAAACAAGCTTTTTCATATTACCGAGCAGGTATGGCTGCGCAATCCGAAGGAAAATATGCTGAAGCACTAGAAAATTATTATGAAGCTTTGCAAGTTGAAGAAGATCCTTACGATCGAAGTTATACACTTTATAATATTGGTTTGATTTATGGAAATACTGGAACTAATTCTCAAGCTCTTCAGTACTATCACCAAGCCTTAGAATTAAATTCAAACTTACCGCAAGCATTAAATAATATTGCGGTCATTTATCATTCTTCAGGTCTTAATACTCTGACTCTTATAAATGAAAATGTAGATGATATCCAACGTGCAGAATATCGTGCATTAGCAACTGAATTCTTTGATAAAGCTGGTGAATATTGGCGCCAAGCATTGAAGCTAGCACCAGATAATTATCCTGGAGCAAGAAATTGGCTTAAAGTAAGTGGTCGTTTATTTGGTGATGAGTAAATATTTGAAATTGTAATATAAACATGGAACGGCGTATTTTCTTCAAGAATTAAAATTATTTTGTTGTACAATGATAGCTAGTCGATTAATTTTAATTCATTAATATTCAAATAGTGAGTTTAATTTGGAAAGTATATTTATTCTTAAATATTTAAGTAGGTTAAGTCAAAATGGTAGAAACTAGTACAAAGAATACAGGTTATGTTACGCAGATTATTGGTCCCGTATTAGATATTAGGTTTTCGGAAGGAAACTTACCAGCTATTTATACAGCACTTAAGATAACAGGTGCTGATGGTACAGATAATATCGCAGAAGTACAACAATTATTAGGTGATAATAAGGTACGAGCTGTGTCAATGCGTTCAACAGATGGTTTAAAACGAGGCGTTGAAGTAATTGATTTAGGTGCACCTATTAGTGTTCCAGTTGGTGAAACAACATTAGGGAGAATTTTCAATGTTATTGGTGAACCTGTAGATGAACAGGGCGATGTTTCATATGACGAAACTTTACCAATTCATCGTGAAGCGCCTGCGTTTACCGAGTTAGAAACAAAACCCTCAATTTTTGAAACTGGTATTAAAGTTGTAGACTTATTAGCTCCTTACCGTCGTGGTGGTAAAATTGGATTATTTGGTGGTGCTGGTGTAGGTAAAACTGTATTAATTATGGAATTAATTAATAATATTGCAAAAGCACACGGTGGCGTATCAGTATTTGGTGGTGTTGGGGAACGTACACGAGAAGGAAATGACTTATATGAGGAAATGAAAGAATCAGGTGTAATTAATGAAAATAAGTTCACGGATTCAAAAGTAGCATTAGTATATGGTCAAATGAATGAACCTCCAGGGGCTCGAATGCGTGTAGGTTTAACAGCTTTAACAATGGCTGAATATTTCCGAGATGTTAATAAACAAGATGTATTATTATTTATTGATAACATTTTCCGATTTACACAAGCAGGTTCAGAAGTATCAGCACTGTTAGGGCGTATGCCTTCAGCTGTAGGTTACCAACCAACTTTAGCAACTGAAATGGGGGCTTTACAAGAGCGTATTACGTCTACAACACAAGGTTCAATTACTTCAATTCAAGCAGTATATGTACCTGCTGATGATTTAACTGATCCAGCGCCAGCAACTACGTTTGCCCATTTAGATGCAACAACAGTACTATCGCGTAATTTAGCTGCAAAAGGTATATACCCGGCGGTAGATCCTTTAGATTCAACTTCTACAATGCTACAACCAGATATTGTTAGTGGTGAACATTATAAAATGGCTGAAACAGTAAAAGAAACTTTACAACGCTACAAAGAATTACAAGATATTATTGCAATTTTAGGAATCGATGAATTATCAGAAGAAGATCGATTATTAGTAGCACGTGCACGTAAAGTAGAACGTTTCTTGTCACAACCATTTTTTGTAGCTGAAATCTTTACTGGTTCACCGGGTAAATATGTAAGTTTAGAACAAACAATTAAAGGGTTTGAAATGGTTTTCAAAGGCGAACTAGATGATTTACCAGAACAAGCATTCTATCTTGTAGGTAACATTGATGAAGCAATTGCAAAAGCAGAAACTCTAAAATAAAGGAGTAACAATAAATGGTTCTAAACATTCGTGTTCTTACCCCAGATAGAATAATTTGTACATCAGCAGCTGATGAAGTTGTTTTACCTGGTTTAACTGGCCAAGTTGGTGTTCTAAACGGACATGCAACTTTAATAACTGCTCTAGATACTGGTTTACTACGGATTAAATTAGAGAATAAATGGACACCTATAATTTTATGTGGTGGACTAGCCGAGATTGACGAAAATCGTGTGACTGTTTTAGTCAATGACGTAGAAGAAATTGTTCCTGTAGAATTAAGTGAAGCTACAGCAGAATTGGAAAAAGCTACTTTAGCTGTCGAAAATGCAGAAACAAGCAAAGCGATATTGGATACAACGATGAACTTAAAAAAAGCGACAGCAAAAGTTGAAGCGCTTAATTATGTTAACAAAAATTAAGCAGAATTATTGTAATTGAAAAAAGCGTAATAAAAGGGATTAGCTGGTAGTAGTTAATCATTTAAGTCATCTTATTAGTGTTTATTTACATAGCAATTGAGAAATGATTTCATTTCCATAAAAATAGTAATTTTTCACTGCTATAAGTTTTAATGATTAATAATGAAAATAAAAGTATATGGTAACAAATTCTGATTTTAACTTTGGAAAAAATAAAGATATAACATTAGAACTTCCATTTTCTGAACATGTGGAAGAATTACGACAACGGATTTTTCATATATTTTGTACAATCTTAGTGTTAACATTTGCAGCTTTCTGTGAAGTTAAATTTTTGGTTAAACTCTTAGAACTACCAGTTAACGATGTAAAGTTTCTTCAATTGTCACCTGGTGAATATTTTGTTTCAACCGTCAAAATTTCTTTTTATACAGGCTTATTATTTGGTAGTCCATTTGCAATTGGACAATTAATATTATTTTTGTTGCCAGGTTTGACAAAGAAAGAGACCAAGGTTGTTCTTCCACTATTGTTAGGCTCTTTGTGTCTTTTTGGTTCAGGACTCTTATTTTCATATTATGTACTGATACCAGCAGCCCTTAACTTTTTTCTAAACTATAGTAATGAAGTTATTGAACCACTTTGGTCATTTGATCAGTATTTTGAATTTATTCTGGTACTATTTTATAGTACTGGTTTAGCTTTTCAGATTCCGATTATTCAGATTTTAGTTGGTTTGTTAAATCTTGTCTCCGCTAAACAGATGTTAGCCTCTTGGCGCTACATAATTCTAATTTCAACAATTATTGGAGCAATCTTAACACCGTCAACGGATCCACTTACACAATTATTGCTTTCAGTAGCAATACTATTGCTGTATTTCTCAGGTGTAGGTGTTCTATTTTTATTAAAGAAATAATTATATATATATACTTAAAAGTATTAAATCCATGGCAATAAACAAGTTTTTTAAAAGTATTTTACTTGCTTTTACAATTGCTATAAGTTCATTTGGTCTTTGCATCGAGAATTCTTCTGCTTACCCAGTATTTGCTCAACAAGGTTATTCTAACCCTCGTGCGGCAAATGGTAAATTAGCCTGTGCAAATTGTCATTTAAATCAGAAGGCAATTGAAATAGAAGCACCTCAAGCAGTACTTCCAAACTCAGTATTTGAGATAGAAGTAAAAGTACCTTATGATACGAGTCGTAAGCAAATTGGAGCAAATGGTAAAAAAGCAGATTTAAATGTTGGAGGAATTGTAATTTTACCAAAAGGCTTCAAGTTAGCCAGTAAAAATCAAACTTCTGAAGAATTTAAAAAGAAAAATAAAGGTGTTTTCATTTCACCATATAGTACTGAATTCGATAATATCTTAGTTGTTGGACCGATTAAAGGGAAAACACACCAAGAATTAGTATTTCCAGTTGTAGCTCCGGATCCTGAAAAAGATTCAGATGTCAAATATTTAACGTACCCTTTATATGCTGGTGGAAATCGTGGTCGTGGTCAAGTTTACCCAACAGGGGAAAAAAGTAATGTAAATTCTTTTGGAGCTGTTCAAGCAGGACAGATCTCAAACATTACTCAGACTGAAAAAGGCGAATCCCAAGTAACAATTATTGGTACAGACGGAAGTGAGAAATCACAAATTATTCCAGCAGGTTTAACACTGACAATAAAACAAGGTGATTTAGTTAAAACAGATCAGGCTTTAAATGTAAATCCAAATGCAGGTGGTTTTGGGCAAGAAGAAACAGAAATTGTCTTACAAAAAGCAACACGTATTATTGGTTATCTTGCTTTCTGTTTAAGCGTACTATTAACACAAATTTTATTGATTTTAAAGAAAAAACAATTTGAGAAAGTCCAAGCGGCTGAACTTAATTTCTAAAACAAAGGGAATGACTAGAAAACCACGTCATTCCTTTATTTTTTTAAGTTAATTTGTAGTAGTAACTTATTATATATATATATAAACTGAGTCACATGATAATATTTTAGGCAAATTAAACTAGTGGGTTTGTTCAATTTAAATTTAAATTTAAGTATTATTTAAAAGATTGTTTCAAACGACTAGCTTTACCTTTTAAATTACGTAAGTAATATAATTTTGATCTACGAATTTTTGAAGAGCGCAAAATTTCAATTGAATCTACTTTCGGAGAATGAATTAAAAAAACCCTTTCAATACCAACCCCTTGTAGTACTTTTCTAACAGTAATAGTAGTGTTAATAGAACTATTCTTTTTAGCAAGAACTAAACCCTCATAAAATTGTACACGTTCTTTATTTCCCTCAATAATTTTAACACCAATTTTAACGTTATCACCGATCTTAATGTTAGGAATATTTTCTTTTAGAAATTTTCCATGGACATTTTTTATTATTTCATCTTTATTTAATTTAAGCATAAAATCTATTTATAAATATTTTAATGATTCTTTAATAATATTACACCTATGTGAATAAAAAAACAATATTAAATTTTTCTACAAATGCATCCGACTGGGTTCGAACCAGTGACGTTCCAAAGGAAAACGGATTATGAGTCCGGTGCCTTCAACCACTCGGCCACGGATGCAAATATGGAGCTGATGGGAATCGAACCCACGTCCATCTAAATTTTATTAAAGTGCTCAATCACAGGCTTAACTTAATACTTTAAGTGCGAATTTGTAGGGATTTATTCTAAACTATAACTAGAAATGTCATAGTGAATTAAAAGATTAATTAAACTGCGAAACTTAATATTTCTTTATTCTTAAAAGAGATTATGTTATTAGCATTTATTATAAATTTGTATGTTTTTACGAAGAATAACGGCTTCGGCCTGCTACTACTTTACTTAATCTTTAAATGTCAAAACCAAGTCAGCCCCGAGTTATTTTTAGTTGAATGAATATATTTATTATGGATTATCTGCTTCCAATGACTAAGCATGAAGGGAATCGAACCCCCGACTTTCAGAATCGGAATCTGATGCTCTATCCACTGAGCTACATGCTTTGTACTTTGCATCAATAGATTCAAAAGAGTACTATAACTAAAAATAATTAGATTATATATGTTGTAAAGATCATAAGGTCACATTTAATCAAACGTTTTAACTATTACTACCTTAGTATTAATAAATACTTAGGTAGTAATTAGAGTTATGAATTTTAGTAGTAAATTTTACCACCACCCCACTTTTCACTCAGAATCTTAGGTGATAACATAATATGACCTGCAATTGAGTATAAGTCCTCATCTGTTAATGATCGCATACGTGGATATATATCGGCACTTTTAATACTTGGATGAACTTCTGCAATTGAATCTAATCCATCATATGTTGTTGGGTTTTTCATGTAATCAACTAGGGCATTTATGTTATCGCGACGTGGCGTAGCATAACTCAGCGCTTCAGGATCTAATCCAACATTTGGATTCGTTTTTGTGATACCACCAACGTGACATGCACCGCAAGTAGCATTGAACAACCTTTTACCACGTTTTACCTGTTCTGGACTTAAGACTGTTGTTGAGCCAGACGAATCGACTGTAATTGTACGTGTTGCTTCATCTAAATCAATAGCAGATGCTGTTGTAATGAAAACACTGAAAATACAGAATAAAATTAACGAACAAAATTTAAAATATTTTTTAAGCATAAGTTAACGAGATTGTTTATAAAATTGAAACCGAGAAAATAAAAATGGTTAATCACTTTTCTTCTTCAGTTTTGCCATATTAGCAAGTAGCCCACGTAATCTGATATTTTCCCAACCAGCCACCAAAAGAGAAAGTATAATTAATACTTGACTAAATAGTAAAATTGGATCCAAGCGCCACCCATGAACTATTAAAATACAACAATATAGTAGACCAATAGTCGCAAAAAATATATCTTCATCTCTTGCAACTTCTGGTTTAACTACTCGAAGAAAATATAATAAGATTACTCCGAATCCTAAAATCAAGCCTAGGAAAATATTAGGACCAAAACCAATGTTTATCATAAGTGATTATTAACAGATTTTAATTAATTATGAATGATTAGTTTATAATCATGATTAGTTACGTGTAATCCTATCGCTTCCACTGATAAGAATTAAAGCACCAGCAATTGCAGAAACTACGATGCCACCTGCCACTAAACTAGCTAGAAAGTTTGATAATGAAGCTGTCATTTCTAATTCCGTATTTTTGTTAATTAAAAGACTACATTATTAATTATATCAGTTTTTATGAAAAAAACATAATTAATATTTTGACCTAATAATTTTTAACTTTATCACAAAGCAAGGCAATTTAAGTTGTCGAATAAATTAAAAAATTTTTCAAATGATTGAGATTAATTTATAATTCTAGGTGACTCTCGAACAATGACGTTACTAAAAATCAAATGTTTGTATAGCTTTTTAAAAAGTCCCAATATAATTAAAACAGGTACAGAGTTAATACAAAATCTAAACGTTAAATTTATGCTGTTATTTTACAATCCTGACATATTAATTTACTTTTAAATTCTACTAACACTGTACGCAATATAATTATACTACATTTTAATAAAAAAGCAAGTCATAATAAAATCTTTGTCATTTTTCTCTTATTTCAATATAATAATTAGTAAGCCCGGATAGCTCAGTTGGTAGAGCAGTGGATTGAAGATCCTCGTGTCACCAGTTCGAATCTGGTTCTGGGCAATTATAACTAGTCTGAAAATTGCATTAACTTTGGGTCAAACTGCAGATTAACTGTTCCAGTAGGACCATTACGTTGTTTAGCTATTATTAGCTGTACGTTATTATTACTATTGAAAGAGTCAGGACTGTAATAACTCTCTCGATATAACATTAAAACTACATCAGCATCTTGCTCGATCGAGCCACTTTCACGTAAATCAGATAAAATAGGTCTTTTATTTGTACGACCCTCAACATTTCGACTTAATTGTGACAAAGCAATGATTGGAACTTGAAATTCACGAGCAAGATTTTTTAATGAACGGGTAATTTGGGATAATTCTTGGGAACGATTTTCTGTTCTAAATTTGGAATTTTGCATTAATTGTAAATAATCTATAATAACTAAGCCAACTTGATTTTGTTCGAAAATCACTTTTTTAATTTTCATTTTAATATCTTGAATGGTTGGATCAGGTGTATCATCGATGAAAAAAGGTAGACTTGAAAAGTTTTTAATTATTTCACTTAATTTTAGCCAATCGTCACTATAAAGATTTCCTGTTTTCAGACGCATATTACTTATACTTGTTTCCGTGGTTATCAGCCTATAGATCAATTGTTCTTTTGACATTTCAAGACTGAAAAATAAAACAGGCAAGCTTAGATTCTTGATAATATTTGAGCCAATATTTAAAGCTAAAGCTGTTTTTCCCATAGAAGGTCGACCGGCAATAATAATTAAGTCAGATTTTTGGAAACCTTGAGTAAAAGAATCTAATTCGTAAAACCCTGATATTAAGCCTGCTAATGAAGGATTTAAGGATTTTTGCTTTAATTCTGAAAAAACATTAGATAGTAATTCTGCATTAGTATAAATTTTTTGCGTTTTAATTTCATTCGTTAAATTAAAAATTTCTAACTCTAACCCATTTAAGATGGTCTCTAAAGGTAAATTAGTAACATATGCTGAATTAATAATTTTGTAACCAATTTTAATTAATGAACGACGTAAAAACTTATCATTTATTAAAGAAATATATTCTTCTAAATACAATAGATTTGGTATGTAGTTAGTAAGCTCAATTAAAACTTTCGTTCCACCAACTTTTCCCAACATTCCATTATCTTGCAAAAAACTATTTAATGTAATGATATCAATAGGTATCTTTTTCTTATACATTTCTAATATTGTTCTATAAAGTTCTTGATGATTTTTAAAATAAAAAGTTTCAACTTTAACACTACGTAATACTAGTTCTATTGCATCTAAATCAATCAGTAGGCTACTTAAAATAATTTTCTCTGCCAATAAATTGTGCGGTAAATATTTATCAACAGTTAATAATCCTGTGGTTCTGTCAAAATTTTCCATAATCAGAGTTTATTATTATGAGTTTAAAAAAGAAATCTGAAAGATTGCTTTTTCAGTAGATTATATATATAATTATATGTGTGCGTCCTTAGTTCAGTTGGTAGAACGCTAGTCTCCAAAATTAGATGTCGAGGGTTCAAGTCCTTCAGGGCGCGTACCTCTTAAAATCAGAGGATTGATATTTCAAAATAGAATCTTACAATGAAAAATAATCTAGAGCTCAGATGTTTTTGGTACACTTACCAACACTAAGCTTGAACAGATTTATTTTATTAAAAACTGTTAGTATATATGGCTAAAAAAGTAACCGCGTTAATTAAACTAGCTTTACCAGCCGCAAAAGCAACACCTGCACCTCCAGTTGGGCCTGCTCTAGGTCAACACGGGGTTAACATTGCGGGATTTTGTAAAGAATATAATGCAAAAACGTCCGATAAGGTTGGCCTAATTATTCCAGTGGAAATTTCAGTATATGAAGATAGAAGTTACACATTCATACTTAAAACTCCACCAGCATCAGTTTTATTAGCAAAAGCAGCAAACATAACAAAGGGTTCAGCAACACCAAATCAAGTTAATGTTGGCTCAATAACACAAGCTCAATTAGAAGAAATTGCAAATATTAAATTACCAGATTTAAACACGACAAAACTTACTAGTGCGGTAAAAATTGTTCAAGGAACCGCACGTAATATGGGTATTTCTATTTCAAGTTAATATATAAGGTTTCACTGGTAAGTTATATGCGAAAATTATCACGACGTCAAAAAGAGAATCAAACAAAAACTAAAAATGTTATTTTTTCAAACGTTGATGAAGCAATTACAATTTTAAAACAAACTTCTACGGCAAAATTCGTAGAAACGGTTGAGTTACATGCAAACTTAAATATTGATCCTAAGTATGCAAATCAACAGTTAAGAACAACTGTAACTTTACCTAATGGGGTTGGGAAATCGATTAAGATAGCTGTTTTGACAAATGAAGCAAATCATTCTGAAGCTAAGTCTGCAGGAGCGGATACTGTAGGAGATACAGATTTAATTGAACAAATTAGCACAGGTAATATTGAATTTGATTTATTGATCGCGACTCCAGATATGATGCCAAAACTGGCAAAATTAGGTCGTGTATTAGGTCCAAAAGGTTTAATGCCATCTCCAAAATCAGGAACAGTAACAACAACGCTAACTGAAACTTTATCGGATTTCAAAAAGGGTAAATTCGAATACAAAGCTGACAAAACTGGTAGTGTCCATATAAGTTTTGGTAAGTCAGACTTTACAGATCTTCAACTTGCTGAAAATTTAAGGGCATTGTATCAATCAATTGAACAAAACCGACCATCTGGCGTAAAAGGTAAATACTTTAAAAGTATATTTATTTGTACTACGATGGGCCCATCGCTTAAACTAGATACAAGTATTTTCGAATAGTTCATTTGTAAACTCAAACATATTACATTTATTTCATATTTTTAATTACAATCTAAATATTTATTATGTCAGATAAAATTAACCAAATCGTTGATGGATTAAAAACATTAACCTTAGTAGAAGCAGCTGAATTAGTGACAAGTATTGAAGAAACATTTGGTGTAGATGCAAGTAGTGTAGCCATGGGCGCCCCTATGGCAGCTGTTGGAGGAGGTAGCGCACAGGCTGAGGAAGCGGAAGAGAAAACTGAATTTACTGTTTTATTGGAAGGTTTCCCTGCAGATAAAAAGATTGCTGTGTTAAAGATTGTTCGAGGTTTAACAGGATTAGGTTTAAAAGAAGCTAAGACGCTTGTTGAATCTGCACCGAAAGAAGTTCAGACTGGAGTAACTAAAGAAGTAGCCGAAGATGCAAAAAAACAATTAGAAGAAGCAGGAGCTGAAGTAGCATTAAAATAAGTTTTTAAGGTTAAATAAAATCGAACAGTTGTAAACGCTCTTCTGGTTTTATTTAACACAATTTTTTATAGTTTAATATCAAAGATTTAATACTTATCTAATAAAGGTATATTCATAATCGAAATCAAGAATACTCTATCAAAGAAATCAAAATATTTTGATTCCGATCTCTTAAGTTAATCAAATTGTTGACCACGGCTGTATTGTAAGTAAGCTGCGACAAACAAACCAAGCGCACTAACTGTTATCATACCTAAAACAATTCCAGATAATAAAGGTTCGACCATTTATATTTAATGTTATAATTTTATAATTTTTAATATGCCGCTATTATTCTGACAGACAGATAATCTCTCAGTTTTAGCTTCGTCTAAAATTTTAAAGTTATTTTTGTAAACTACCTGAACCCAACAGCTGCTTGCCAAACAAAGGCTAACAATAAAAAGAAAACGGGAATAATTGGTAACACATCAACAATTGGACCAAATGCTACATATGCTTCTGGTAGCCGAGCTAATAATAAACTTTCCATAACGAAAACCTCTGTATATAATATTGAATATATTAAATTTAACAATATTGATTCTACTCTAAAAATTTGGAAAAGTCTGATTTATCTGAAGTATACTTCTTGTTAAAAACAACGATTTTTAGAGAACTAATGTATGTAATCATTAACATTATAGCTAAATAATTTGTAGATGTTAATAATATTACACTTTTCATTTATGTTAATATAGAGGAATATATTAAATTTTTAATTTTATACAAAAATTTTATCAATCTTTAAGCTATAATTATAAATACAGGTTGATAAGATTCGAGTAAAAATTAAAGTTTACTTGTTAAATAATTTTATTTAAGGATTAAGAAATATGACCATTGCTATTGGACAAAACCAAGAACGTGGCTTATTTGATCTAGTTGATGATTGGTTAAAGAAAGATAGATTTGTCTTTGTAGGCTGGTCAGGCTTATTATTATTCCCAACAGCGTATTTAGCTGCTGGTGGATGGATGACTGGTACGACATTTGTTACATCTTGGTATACACATGGCTTAGCAAGTTCATATCTTGAAGGGTGTAACTTCTTAACTGCTGCTGTGTCTACTCCAGCAAACAGTATGGGTCACTCATTATTATTACTATGGGGTCCTGAAGCTCAAGGTGATTTCACTCGTTGGTGTCAAATTGGTGGATTATGGACATTTGTAGCATTACATGGTTCATTTGGTTTAATTGGATTCTGTTTACGTCAGTTTGAAATTGCTCGTTTAGTGGGAATTCGACCTTATAATGCTATTGCATTCTCAGGTCCAATCGCTGTATTTGTTTCAGTATTTTTATTATACCCATTAGGTCAAGCAAGTTGGTTCTTCGCACCAAGTTTTGGTGTTGCAGCAATCTTCCGATTCTTACTATTTTTACAAGGCTTCCATAACTGGACATTAAACCCATTCCATATGATGGGCGTTGCCGGTATTTTAGGTGGTGCATTATTATGTGCTATTCATGGTGCTACCGTTGAAAATACTCTATTTGAAGATGGTGATGCAGCAAATACTTTCCGTGCTTTCACACCAACTCAATCAGAAGAAACATATTCAATGGTAACTGCGAATCGTTTCTGGTCACAAATTTTCGGTGTAGCATTCTCAAACAAACGTTGGTTACATTTCTTCATGTTATTTGTACCTGTAACAGGTATGTGGACAAGTGCTGTAGGAATTGTAGGTTTAGCTTTAAATTTACGTGCATACGATTTCGTATCACAAGAATTACGTGCAGCTGAAGATCCAGAATTTGAAACATTCTACACAAAAAATATTTTATTAAACGAAGGTATCCGTGCATGGATGGCTGCTCAAGATCAACCGCATGAAAACTTCGTATTCCCTGAGGAGGTATTACCACGTGGAAACGCCCTTTAATAGTAGTATTGCAGGTCGCGACATTGAATCAACAGGTTTCGCTTGGTGGAGTGGAAACGCCCGTTTAATTAATGTTTCAGGTAAATTATTAGGTGCTCACGTAGCACATGCAGGTTTAATGGTCTTTTGGGCCGGTGCTATGGTTCTTTTCGAAGTGTCACACTTTGTACCAGAAAAGCCAACTTATGAACAAGGATTTATTCTAATTCAACATTTGGCAAGTTTAGGTTACGGAGTTGGTCCTGGTGGTGAAATTACTACAACTGTTCCGTATTTTGCAGTAGGTGTTATACATCTAATTTCTTCTGCAATTTTAGGATTTGGTGGTATTTACCACTCATTACTAGGCCCAGATACGTTAGAAGAATCATTTCCATTTTTCGGATATGACTGGCGTGATAAAAATAAAATGACAACTATTTTAGGTATTCATTTATGTTTATTAGGTCTTGGTTCATTCTTATTCGTTTTAAAAGCGATGTATATTGGTGGAATATATGACACATGGGCACCAGGTGGTGGTGATGTTCGTTATATCACAACGCCAACTTTAAATCCGATTGTGATCTTTGGTTACGTATTCCGTTCACCATTTGGTGGTGACGGTTGGGTAGTTGCTGTTAATAACATGGAAGATGTTGTTGGTGGTCACATTTGGGTTGGAGTTTTATGTATTGTTGGTGGTATATTCCACGTTTTCACAAAACCATTCGCATGGGCACGTCGTGCTTTTGTATGGTCTGGTGAAGCATATCTTTCTTATAGTTTAGCTGCTATCTCATTAATGGGTTGGACAGCGGCATTATACGCTTGGTATAATAATACAGCTTATCCAAGTGAATTATATGGACCAACAGGTCCAGAAGCATCACAAGCGCAAGCATTCACATTCTTAGTTCGTGATCAACGATTAGGTGCAAATGTATCTTCTGCTCAAGGTCCAACTGGTCTAGGTAAGTACTTAATGCGTTCTCCAAGTGGTGAAATTATTTTTGGTGGTGAAACAATGCGTTTCTGGGATTTACGTGCGCCGTGGGTAGAACCATTACGTGGTCCAAATGGTTTAGATATTAACAAAATTAAAAATGATATCCAACCGTGGCAAGAACGTCGTGCTGCTGAATATATGACACATGCACCATTAGGTTCTCTTAACTCTGTTGGTGGTGTAGCAACAGAAATTAACTCTGTTAACTATGTATCTCCACGTTCATGGTTATGCTGTTCACACTTCTTCTTAGCATTCTTCTTCCTGGTTGGCCACTGGTGGCATTCAGGTCGAGCTCGTGCTGCAGCAGCAGGATTTGAGAAAGGAATTAACCGTGCAACTGAGCCGGTATTATCAATGCGTCCTATTGATTAAGCATATTTCGATATATATTTTTATTAAATAAAAATATATATCAAAATTTGATAGGCTCCACTAGAAAATTTTTTCATTATTTTTACTTACCTTTGAATTGGGTTGCCTGGGACTCGAACCCAGAACAAATCGGTTAAAAGCCGATTACTCTACCATTGAGTTAGCAACCCTACTTTAATTCTAACATAAATAAATAAAATTATTGTTAGATTTATATGAATAACTAAATTAATTGAATATTATTAAAATAATATGTTAACTTTACAAATTTTAAAGTAGAATTACAATTAACATTATAAGTTATTTTGTTATTTGTGATTTCTAATAAAATTTTATAAATTAAGGATTTGAAAAATGATTAATTGGCAAGTTATAGGTCAAATATTAGCAATAGGTGCTATTTTGTTATCTGGTCCAGCAGTAATTGTATTATTAGCGTTAAAAAAAGGTAATCTTTAATATTTTAATTATTTAGATCATCAATATAAAAAGTTTAAAAAGGTATATATGATAACTTTATTAGTAAGTCTATTAGTCTTAACTTCTTTCGGTTTAATTGTAACTGTTCCAGTAGCATTAGCTACTCCAGGTGAGTGGGAAGTTTCTAAATCAAAAATCAACAAAGGTTTCCAACTTTGGATTTTCCTTATAGCTGCTATTGCTACAATCGATGGTATTGTGTCATCAATTTAAATAATGTAGAAATTATAGTATACATAAACTATAATTTCTAAAGTAAATTAATCTATTGACATAGTTCATGAAAAATTATAGAATAGTTTATATACATACTAAGGTTTTTTAAAATTCTTAAAAGCCTGATGTGCGGGCATAGCTCAGTGGTAGAGCGCAACCTTGCCAAGGTTGATGTCGCGCGTTCGAATCGCGTTGCCCGCTTACTAGTATGAAACTAGTGAAAATAGCCCCCATCGTCTAGAGGCCTAGGACAGCTCCCTTTCACGGAGCAGACAGGGATTCGAATTCCCTTGGGGGTAATATAAATATAAAACACTTATATAAGTAGTGTTTTGTTAATTTTAAAACTCAACGCACATAATATTTAAATTTAAATAAGAAATTTTGTAAAATAAACCAGGTTAACTCGTAACGAATTAACCTGGTTTGTAATTATTCAAAATCTTTACGATTTGGATTTTTTGCTGGATCGCTTGAAAGGAAACCAAAAATAAATAAAGAAACGAAAAAGATTACAGATGCATAAACCAAAATTTTTAAAGTTAACATTCAATTTTTCCTAAAAATTATTTTCAATAATATTAATTATACTAGAACCTAATAAATTTAAAATATTTATATTCATTAATTAAGTCATCGTATTTAGCGCGAAAGGATAAATCTTAAAGACGGATATTTCTATATCCGTCTTAAGATTATAGTCTTCAAAATCTGAAGTGCGACGTGAAATGTAACCCTCAACAATTAAATAATCATTTGGTTGATAATATTGTATTACATCATACGATAAACTACCCCAAATTACAAGTTTACAAATATTATACGAATTCTCGCGAAATTGATAAAATCGAGCTAATATTTCTGTTACAGAAATATCGTTATCGAAAAAGCTCTGTTGAGGTTCTCCAATAATTTTTACCATAAAACTTGTATAATTCATAAGTATTAATTTAATGTGTAAAATTTAGATCACTAAATTTTTCTGTTTTTGAACATCTTCAAAATTGATATCTTTTAATCGTTTTAGTAAACGAACGAAATATTCCAATAAATAGTCATTTAATTGAACTACCTCATCGGAATTAATTTTAAATGTCTTATATAAATCTGATGTAGATTTAGAAAAATTATTTTCAACGTTTAGAATTTCTGCAAAAGCTAGCCTATCACTGATATTTTGACCCCATTCAAAAAATCCGAAGAACCAGCTCACTAATTTTAAGACAAAAACAGGAACTTGATTAACTTTAGCAGTTTGACCTGCTAATTGTTCACATAAATTGATAATCTCTGATGAGACCCAACCTTTAGGACCACCTAAACAGAAAGTTTCATTAACCGTTCGTGGAAGTTGTAAAGATCGGATGCAAAATTTGGCAATATCTTGAGTGTCCATGTAAGAAACAAAAGTATTTTCATTGGTAACCCAAATTGGCAAATTTTCCAATATTGGAATTGCATACTGTTCTATTAAACCTTGGTAAAAACCACTTAGTCGAAAGATTGTATAAGGAATTTCCGACTCTTGTAATTTTATTTCTATTCCTTGTTTCATTTCCATTAAAGGAATTGATGAAAATTGTTCAAGATTTTGAGTTGAACAAAAAATAAATCGTTTAATCTTTGCAGCTTTAGCAGCGCTAATTAAAGCCAATTTGCCATCCCAATCGACAGCTTTCAAAGTATCTTCATCCGAGGGGCGACTTGTCGATGCATCAATAATACCTGTTATACCTTGTAAACATGGTGGAATTGTTTCTGGAATAGTTAAATCACCATAAACCAATTCTGCTCCCCACTCTTTTAGAAAATTAGCTCGACGGAAATTTCTTACTAAACATCGAACAGGATATCCTTTCGTTAAAGCTTGCAATACTATTTGACGCCCTAATGTTCCGGTGCCACCTATAACAAGTAAACTCATAAATTTATATTCATTAAAAAGTTAAAATAAATTCAATTTTTATAAATTTTAATCAAAAATAGTACTTTGTAAAATATCGTCTGCTTCAATATTAACTAATTCTTTCTTTGTTAAAACTTGACCCCGGCTATCAAAGATACGGTTTGCTTGACGCATTCTCGCACGATCTAAAGCATTTTTCACACTTCTGGCATTGGCAAATAAAGGCTTTTCTTTACGCTTTGCTATATACATAGTTAAGGCCGCTTCTGCATCAGGTGTTAACTGATACTGTTGCTCTTCTAACATTAATTTAGAAATTTGTAAAAGTTCCTCAACTGTATAATCTGGGAAATCTATATGATTTGCAATCCGTGAAGATAAACCAGGGTTTGATTCGTAAAATTTGTCCATAGGTTCTTTATAGCCAGCTAAAATTACAACTAAATCTTCACGCTGATTTTCCATAACTTGCAGAAGAATTTCAATTGCTTCTGAGCCATAATCACGTTCATTATCAGGTTTATATAAATAATAAGCTTCATCAATAAATAGGACACCACCCATTGCCTTTTTCAGAACTTCTTTTGTTTTTGGAGCTGTATGGCCAATATACTGCCCGACTAAATCATCCCTTGTTACTGTTAACAAGTGACCTTTTTGAACATATCCTAGTTGGTATAGAATATCAGCCATTTTTAGCCCGACCGTAGTTTTTCCAGTTCCTGGACTACCAGTAAATGACATATGTAAACCAGGGCTACCAGCAGCTATTCCTAAAGTTTTTCGCAACTTATCTATTAGTAGTAACGCAGCAATCTCTCGAATTCGACCTTTAACTGGAGCTAAACCTACTAATTCTTCATCCAAGATGTTTAAAATTTTGGAAATTTCTGTTTTAGCATATTCTTCTTGCAAATTAATAGGTGTTGTTGATACTGAACTCATCGAATTTTTCTTTGTTAATTTAAGATGGGGAATTTTTGTATATTAAACCGATTAAAGCCTAACCGATTTATTATATTACAGTTATTCTTTATCCTATAGTAGGTGATAAGAGTTGTGGTATACTTGAAAGACAAATGAATGCAAAACCTGCGCTACCGCAAGCTCCTACGAAAAATCCACCTTTAAATTGATTCCACCCTTTTCTAGCTTGCAAATCATTTTCATTTATTTGATCTTGCGGTTTCTTTTTTTGAAAGACCGCTGCTCCATAAATTGTTAATCCTAGTGTTAATATAAGAATTAATCCAATTGTTGATAAAAATCCTGCAAACAAAGCAACATTTGAATTACGTAATGGCCCTAATATCGTAAACGGTCCAATTAGAAAATACCCATGAGCTAATCCGATTTCTAAACCACGTAATAATGGTGTTAGACCAAATCGATATGCTGGTAAATTTGAAAGAATCGCTCTTGTTACTGCTGATGATGTTATTGGTGTTGCTAAGTGTCCTACGAATGGATCATCATTATAAGGTTTAATAAAATTAGCCATAAATTTAATTTAAAATTTAATGAAATTAATAGTAAGATTGTTTGGATAATCTAAGATATTTAAAATTTTAATGAAAAGTTTTAGTAACCAAAATTTTTATATAGATTAGTATATAATATATACTAATACACAGAAAAAATTTTATAAACTTCACTTTTATAAAAAAGATTTTATGACAATTACGATTGATTATTTTTTATTAATAGGGTTTTGTTTTGCACTTGCTTCAGGTTTATTTCTAGGATTTAAATCAATAAAGCTAATTTAAAGGTTTATTCATAATTTTAAAAATGGAAGGAGAAATTCATCAGGATAGGATTGTTGGATCAAGACGGTTCGGGAATTATTTTTGGGGAATTTTCTTAACTATTGGAGGCATTAGTTTCTTACTAGCAGGAATGTCGAGTTATTTCAAAGTTAACTTATTGCCATTTGCTAATCCAACAGAATTAGTATTTATTCCACAAGGTTTAGTTATGATGTTCTATGGAACATTAAGTCTGTCATTGAGTATTTATATTGGAGCAACAATCTTTTGGGATGTTGGTGGTGGATATAATGAATACAATAAGATGGAAAGTCTTGTGAAGATTATTAGAAAAGGTTTTCCAGGAAGAAATCGAGAAATTTTATTGACATATCCATTAACAAATATCCAATCTATTGGAATAAAAATTTCTGAAGGGCTAAACCCACAAAGAAGTATTTATTTATGTTTAAAAGATAAGCGGAAAATTCCATTAACACCAGTCCAGCAACCAAGCTCGATCTCAGATCTAGAGAAACAAGCAGCAGATCTAGCTAAATTTTTGGATTTAAAATTAGAAAATTTATAATTTATTTATTGCTTTTTATACTCACATAATCTTATAATTATAATAATATTATGCGGGCATAGTTTAGTGGTAAAACCTTAGCCTTCCAAGCTAATGATGGGGGTTCGATTCCCCCTGCCCGCTTTGAATTTGGCTAAGTTTGAGAATGAGTAACAATCCTTTTTTTATAGGAGAATATAATTATGTCGGGTGGATCTACCGGTGAACGTCCGTTTTCGGATATTATTACAAGTGTGCGTTATTGGATTATTCATAGTATTACAATCCCATCACTTTTTGTGTCAGGCTGGCTATTTATTAGTACAGGGCTAGCATATGATGTTTTTGGAACTCCACGTCCTAATGAATATTTTACACAGGATCGTCAACAAGTCCCATTAGTAAACGATCGTTTTAGCGCAAAACAAGAGTTAGAAGATTTAACTAAAGGTTTATAAACTAGTATAAGGTAATTAAAATGACAAATAACATTAATCAACCTGTAGCGTATCCGATTTTTACTTTTCGTTGGTTAACTATTCATGCATTAGCAGTTCCCACAGTATTTTTCCTAGGGGGAATTACATCTATGCAATTTATTCAACGATAAATTATTAACATATAGACAAAAGGTAATTTTTATGACGGGTCCAAATCCAAACAAACAAGCAGTTGAACTAAATCGAACATCTCTTTATTGGGGACTTCTATTAATTTTTGTTCTAGCTGTACTTTTTTCAAGTTATTTCTTTAATTAAATTTCAATAAAAATTAGTAGGAGGTTCTACATATGACAGGGACTGGTCGAATTCCATTATGGTTAGTTGGTCTTGTAGGTGGCTTAGCAGTGATTACAATGCTTAGTTTATTTTTCTATGGTGCCTACTCTGGTCTAGGTTCATCATTATAATACAAGAGAATACAGTTTAGATAAAGTAAATACTATTATGTACTTACTTTATCTAGGTAAATTATTTATATAAATTTTTAGCTTCTTGAAATCCAATTTTTTAGTTTTCGAATGAATTTTCTAATTCGTTTATTTCTTCTCTTACGTATTTTATTTTTTCGGTTCTCTCGATATTTACGCTCTTTTACATTTTCAAAAGTGGGTCGCTTACCTAGCCAGCCCCACCATATACGTGGAAACTCGAATCTTATATTATTGTTGATGCGATATTCCATACGTGTAGTAGCGCCTTCTTGCCATGACGTATATCCGCCGCTATATATGCTATTTTGCGGTCTTTTACCAATGTGAATTTCTACATTTTCTGTCATAAAAGGAAGGTAAAAGTATTGTCCACATACTGCATGTAACATTGCCAATAGGATATACAGAAATTGTGCTCCAATAACGACTGTAAAGATTGTTTGTAAGAATGCGGCTTCAGAAAATCTACCAGCAGGTATAAGTACTCGATGTATATAAGTATATAGTCTATACATTACTCTAGTGACTTCACCTTCTATTACCCCAGACATGACTATGAACGTCCAATGCCAGCGGATAAGGTACGGGCAGTACTGTTTGTTTACTCTGACTATGTTTGAATATACTATTAAAGGGAATATTTGTCTAAAAATCTTCGAACCACCCCTCCAAATTTTCGGTAGAAGGTTTTCATAGATTTTGTAGTAGACTGCAGACCCTTGAGATTTATATTCATCGGGAAGCATAGATACTAACATTGAAATCGGATCAATTCGATATCCGTCTCTTTCAATTGAATAGATGAAAGCCTGTTTAAAAAATTTTATCGGACCTTTATTAATCCATAACAAGGTAGTCGGGTTGACTGCGGAGCTCTTTGCAGCCCTTTTTAAATAAGCTTGGTTATTCATGTCATTAACAAATGCTTGAGTAAGACGATTATAGCCTAGCATTGGACCATAGAAACGTCTCAAGTCTTTTAGATGTATATACCATAGTAATCCTGCAATAATACTTATAGACGATATATAGAAAGAGGTTTTAATATTATATTTAAGTGCTAATGTTAAAAATCTAATAAATGTTATAAAGAAAATTATATTCTCAATGTCTATTAATCCTAATCCTCCTTGATATCGTTCCAATAAGTCCCGAATAATTATTTTTAAAGTCTCAACTGATACTTCTGTCGAAACAGGAGCAAGATTTAAAAATTCACCACCCGCAAAGATATTTGGATCTGGACAATTGAAAAAGCGTAAAATCGCTTCCTGATCTATATTACTTGGTATTGAAAGAAAATCTTTTAAGAGATTCATATTAAATCCTCATAAATATGTTAATACTTAATACGTATAATTTATTGACTATTTATAGGTTTAAAGAAGATCAAAACGTTCATATAATTTACCTATGATGATAATATATCATCACAATGATATACTATATCTTAAAGATACAAATAAATCAATACCTTTGGAAAAAAAATTTTTAATTTATTACAAGTAAGACACAAAAGTAGGTTTTTGTTTAAAATTTCAACTAAGATATAAGTATATCATATTCTTATAAGCATGAAATTTTTTACTAAACCACAAAATATGATTTTTTATTCTACAAAAATGAAACGTTTTAATATTACATTAGTTATTGTTGCAGCTTTGTTAATATTTGTACCAACTATTGCGTCAGCAGAAATTGGTGGATTAACGAAATGTAGTGAATCTAAAGCTTTTGAAAAGAGATTGACTACGACGGTCCAGAAATTAGAAACTCGTATGCAAGGTTATGAAGCGGGTACACCTCCAGCACTAGCATTACAACAACAAATAGACAGAACAACGAGCCGATTCGATAAATATAGTCGTTCAGAATTATTATGTGGAACTGATGGTTTGCCACATTTGGTTGCTGATGGTCGATGGAGTCACGCGGCGGAGTTTATTTTACCAGGTTTTGGTTTTATTTATATCTCTGGTTGGATTGGTTGGGTAGGGCGTAAATATTTAAGAGCCGTGAGTACTACTGAAAACCCACCTGAGAATGAAATTATTATTAATGTTCCATTAGCTTTAAAAATTATGACAACAGGTTATATTTGGCCTGTTTCAGCGTGGCAAGAGTTTACTAGTAGTGATTTAGTTGCGTTAGATGAGGAAGTGACGGTATCACCTCGCTAAACTTATAATTAAGTTATTTTTAATTGATATTAGTTTTATGAACAATTTCCAAAAATATTTATCATTGGCTCCTGTTATGTTAACGTTATGGCTAAGTTTCACAGCCGGATTTATAATCGAGATAAATAGATTTTTCCCCGATATGTTAGGTCTCTACTTTTAAGATGTTTGTTTGAAATTTCAACAATAAGTATTTAATAATAATATAACAACTATATTATTATTAAACACTTATTATTCACCTTGAACTTTTAGTAATGCAAAGCCCAGTGAAATGCCAAATAATGTCATTAAAAAACATGTTGTTGCAGCTGTAACAATTTCTGCATTTGCATATGGAAAGATTTTAAGAACGAATGCCATAATATTTAAGAAAAAATTTAATTTATATCAAGTTTTAATAATTAAAAACCATTCCGGGCCCAAACAACTAGCGCTAACGTAAACGTAAACATTGTCATTAAACCCGCCCAACCTAAACTTATAATATCCATATATCTTAAAGTTAATTTAGAAAATTTTTAAGATAATCTAAAAGACTTTGTGCTGTCTTTTAGATTATTTACAATTTTTGTTTTTGTATTCTAAGTGTTATACAATACCATTACTCCAATCAACATCAACATTTTCAATAATTAGCGAAGAATTATATATTTGAATAATAATTACTAAGAATATTAAAAATAGTACCATAACTACACCCATAATCGGTGTTGTCCCCCAACCAGGGGCAACTTTACCGTATTCAGCATTTAATGGACGTAGAATCTCACCTAATCTTGTTCTTAATGCCATATAAATCTCTTTATATTTTAATAAATACGTTTTACGTTTTGAACAAATTACATTTTTACTAGTCGTAAGAAAGATTTCAAAATTATCAATATGTTTTAAAATCTTAAACTTTCTAGTATTATCTCAACGTAAATTTTAATAATCAAATTGCTAGCTGGCTGTAATGACTAAAAATAATAGTTTTTACTAATATTTTTAATCTAATGTTATATAATGCTAAAGCGTTAATTTAAAGGTAAAATAAATTACACATGGAAACAGCTACTATCATTATAATTTTCGTATCAAGTTTACTTTTAGGTATTACTTCATATTCAATTTTTACAGCTTTTGGACCTGCATCGAAAAATCTTCGTGATCCATTTGAGGAACACGAAGAATAAAAAATAAAACCATTAAATTGGTTTTACTTTTTAATAATCCGAGGTGTTTCTCTAAAGAAAACACTGAAGAATAGTACCATTAATGTACCGATAAGTAGAAATGTATAAACCAAAGCTTCCATTATTTAATCCTTTTTCAATTTTAAATGAATTCAAGAAACAAAGACCATTAATTATTATACAGCACCTTGTTTTTTAGTACTTCGATCACCAAGCTTTTGGAATGCACCAAATTCAACTTGTTCTGTAACTTCTGCTCCAATCCCAGTAAATACATCACGGAAGATGGTACGTCCACCATGCCATAAATGGCCAAAGAAGAATAGTAAGGCAAAATTAGCATGACCAAAAGTATACCAACCACGTGGACTACTACGGAATACACCATCTGATTCTAAACTTGTACGGTCAAATTCAAAAACTTCGCCCAATTGTGCCTTTCTGGCAAATTTCTTAACAGTTGGAGCATCCTTAAAGGTTTGACCATTTAATTTACCACCGTAAAAATCAACTGTTACGCCAACTTGTTCAATACTATATTTAGATTCGGCACGACGGAATGGAATATCTGCTCGAATAATACCATCTTTATCAACTAAAATAACTGGGAATGTTTCAAAGAAAGCTGGCATACGACGTACTGTTAATTCTCGACCTTCTTTATCACGGAAAATCGGATGACCTAACCATGCTTCAGCGATACCATCACCTTTATTCATAGGGCCAGCACGGAATAAACCACCTTTAGCAGGATTGTTTCCAATATAATCATAGAATGCTAATTTATCTGGAATACGTGACCACGCTTGACTTTCTGATAAGCCTTCACTTACTGACGTTTCTACTTGACGTTCAATTTCTTGTTGGAAGTATCCACTGTCCCATTGGTAACGAGTTGGACCAAATAATTCAATAGGTGTTGCAGCTGCACCATACCACATTGTTCCTGATGTAACAAAGGCAGCAAAGAAAACAGCAGCAATACTACTTGATAGTACTGTCTCAATATTACCCATTCGTAATGCACGATATAAACGTTGTGGAGGTCGAACAGTTAGATGGAATACACCTGCGAAAATACCAAAAGTACCTGCCGCAATGTGATGTGCAGCAATTCCACCAGCATTAAATGGATTGAATCCATCAGCACCCCAAGATGGTGCTACTGGTTGAACTTTTCCTGTAATTCCATACGCATCTGACACCCAAATTCCTGGTCCAAATAACCCAGTAACATGAAAAGCACCAAAGCCAAAACATAACAAGCCTGATAAAAATAAGTGAATTCCAAAGATTTTTGGTAAATCAAGTGCCGGTTCACCCGTTCTTGGGTCACGGAATAATTCTAGATCCCAATATACCCAATGCCAAAGAGCGGCTAAAAAACACATACCAGATAGAATAATGTGTGATAACGCTACACCTTCAAAACTCCATATACCTGGATTTGAAACACTTTCGCCCGTAACACTCCAACCGCCCCAAGAGTCTGTGATTCCAAGACGCGTCATGAATGGCATAACAAACATACCTTGACGCCACATAGGATTTAAAACAGGATCAGATGGATCAAATACTGCTAATTCATATAAAGCCATTGAACCAGCCCAACCCGCAACTAATGATGTATGCATTAAATGTACTGCAAGTAATCTTCCAGGATCATTTAAAACAACAGTATGAACACGATACCATGGTAATGCCATAGTAATTCATTCCTTAAATTTAAAATAATGAGTTTTTGACTTTCTTACAACTAAACTAAAAAACAGTTAGCTATTATAATATTATAAGTGAAGATTCTAAAAAATATTTAATTTAATAATATTTCTTGATTAATTAAGATAATATGCCTTAGAAATCTTTAAAATAGCAGAAAATTAAAAATAAGTTAATTAGAATTATTTTTAACTAACTTATTTTTAAATATTTATTTATTAGTAAACAAAGCTTTTGATTCTGTAATTGCTTCATTCAATAATGTTTCAGCTTCATCTGTAAATTGATTTGTTGAGTCAACAATTTCGTAATATTTTTTCTTAGATGTAGCTAGGTAAGATAATAAACTTGCACAGTACTCTTTAACAGAAGTAAGTTCAAGATCATCTAACTGACCATTAATACCTGTATAAATTAATGCGATTTGTTCAGAAACAGCTAGTGGTGAATTCTGAGGTTGTTTTAACAATTCACGTAAACGCGTACCTCGAGCTAATTGTTTTTGAGTTGCATCATCTAAATCCGAAGCAAATTGAGAAAAGGCTTCTAATTCTGCAAATTGAGCTAATTCTAGCTTTAATTTACCTGCAACTTTTTTCATAGCTTTTGTTTGAGCAGCAGAACCTACGCGAGATACTGAAATACCTACGTTAATAGCTGGGCGAATACCAGAATTGAATAAATCATTTGATAAGAAAATCTGACCATCTGTAATTGAAATCACATTAGTTGGAATATATGCTGATACATCACTTGCTTGTGTTTCAATAATTGGTAATGCTGTCATACTACCACCACCTAAAGCATCACTTAGCTTAGCTGCACGCTCTAACAAACGTGAGTGTAGATAAAACACATCACCTGGATATGCTTCACGACCTGGTGGACGACGTAGTAATAACGACATTTGACGATATGCCATAGCTTGCTTTGTTAAATCATCATAAATAACAAGCGTCGCTTTTCCGTTATACATGAAGTATTCGGCTAATGCTGCTCCAGCATAAGGAGCGATATATTGTAATGTAGCAGGATCATTTGCACTTGCTGACACAATAATTGTGTATTTCATTGCATTTTTTTCTTCAAGTACATTTACTACTTGTGCAACAGTTGATGCTTTTTGTCCAACACCTACGTACACACATACAACATCTTGTGAACCTTGATTAATAATCGTATCAACCGCAATTGACGTTTTACCAGTTTGACGATCACCAATAATTAATTCTCGTTGACCCCGACCAATCGGGATCATCGCGTCAATTGAAGTAATCCCTGTTTGTAAAGGTTCGCAAACAGATTTTCGACTAATAATACCTGGTGCCATTGCTTCCATTAATCGTGTTTCCGCTGACTCAATGTCACCTTTACCATCAATTGGAAGACCTAATGGATTTACTACTCGGCCTAAAAATGCGTCACCCACTGGGATTTGCGCAATTTTACCTGTTGCTTTTACAGTACCACCTTCTAAAATTTGACGGCCTGTTCCCATTAATACTACACCAACATTATCATTCTCTAAGTTAAGTGCGATACCTATAGTTTTGTCTTCAAATTCTAAAAGTTCGCCACTCATTACTTGATCTAGACCGTATACACGAGCGATACCATCACCAATTTGTAGAACAGTACCAACGTTATCGATTTTAACATCTTGATCATACTTTTGGATCTGATCACGGATAATACTACTAATTTCGTCTGGACGAATATTTATCATTGTATTATTTTTTAAGGTAAAAAGTTAATAAAAAGTTTAATATATTTCTAAAATTCTAGTACGCTATCTAAATGCTTTGCCAAAAGTCGTAATTTATTTCGATACGAAAAATCAATTATTTGTGATTTTGTTTTAATTATCATTCCAGCAATAATACTTGGATCAACAGTAACGATTAAACGAATTTCTCTTGCGTTTGTTAACTCTTCGAGTTTTCGCAACAAAGCACTTTCAAGACCACCGCTCATCTCAACTGCTACTGTAATGTTAATGATCTTAACTGAAGCTAAATCATATATCAAAGCTAAATAATTTTCAATTACGCTTTCTAATAAATTAATTCTATCACGCTCAACTAAGACATTTAAAAACTTTAAAGTATCGGCATTTACTTCTTTTTTTAAAGTTTTATCTAAAAGCTCTGCTTTTTGATCTTTGGCAATAAGTGGATTGTTTAAATAATCGACTAAATCCGGAGTTTGAGCTAGAAAAGCTTCTAAATTTCGAAAATCAGCAGTAATCTCATGCATAACATTTCCTTGAATCGAGAAATCATATAATGCACGTGCATAAGGTTCTGCTATTTTTGCCGTTAAAGGATCTTTACTCATAGTAACTCTCCTTTTAAATTTTTAACATTTCCAGCAGTATACATATAAGCTTCTTCTGGACCTACTGAAGATCCATCCGTTTCAGTTGTACTAAAGAAATAAGTTTGTGCGCCAGCTAAAACTTTTTTCAGCACTAATGTGATAATCTGTTGTTTGATTTCACTGAAAACTTGTCGTTCTTTAAAACGAAAAGTAGCCAATGCTCTGCTAAAGCGTGTAGCTAAATCTTTTTTTGATGCTTCAGCATCAGCTTCAAATAGAAGTAAAGTTGAGTCAATCGCACGACTTTGCATTTCATTTGTAACGACACTGTATTGACTTAATTGCTTCTGAGCTTCGTCTAACCGTCGATTAGCCTCATTTAAACGATCTTCGGCATCTTGAACACCTTGTACAATATTGGTTTTACGTTCTTCTAATAAAGATCCTAAAAAATCTTTACCAGTGTAAACTAAAATACCAACTAAAATAAGAACATTAATTAATCCGGTTTCCAAAATATCAAGATTTAGTCCAATATTTTCACCTCCGGCAACTAATGTAAAAATTTGATTAAAATTTTCCATGTTTTAGAGATTTTATGTAAACTGTTCGTTTATGAAAAAGAAAGGTTATATTTAACAAAAAATTTGAATTACAAATAACGTAATTTTTTTGTAATTTCGTAACGCAGAGATTCTACAAGTTTATCTAAATTACTCAGAGCTATTTTCTGTTTATTAATAAGATCTTCTATGTTAGCATCTAATAATTTATCTAAATAAACTTGCGAAGCGTCCAATTCAACATCTAAAAGTTCTTTGTGAATTTTCTGGCCTTCTGTAACAAGTGACTGGCCTTCTTTGCGTACTTTATTTAGTTCTTGTTCATAGTAACTTGTTAATTCATTTGCTTGTGTTAAAATCTCAGAAGCTTGTGCAAGATTGTTTAAAATATATTCCTTACGCTCTTCGATAATAGTGAGCAAAGGATTATATAGAATAATATTAAGAATTAACATTAATAAAACAAACTGAATTGCCACTAATGGTAAAGTTGCATTAAAATCAAATAATCCACCTGGACCACTTACTTCTGAATTTGAAATTAATATTGAAAAATTAACCATATGAAACATATCTGTTCTTCTATAGAATTAAAAATTTTTAATAGATCGATCTAGTTAATGTATTCAAGACTATTTCGATCTATTCATGTTTTTTGGATGATAGATTATGTGTTGAATGGGTTAGCAAATAATAATGCTAATGCTACAACTAGACCATAAATCGTTAAGGCCTCCATAAAGGCTAAACTTAATAATAGAGTACCACGAATCTTGTTTTCTGCTTCAGGTTGACGGGCAATCCCTTCAACCGCTTGACCAGCAGCATTACCTTGGCCAATACCAGGCCCAATAGCAGCTAAACCAATAGATAAACCAGCAGCTATAACAGAAGCAGCAGAAATGATAGAATCCATAATAAATTTTAATTAATATAAATGTAAATATAAGTTTAGAAAAATCTAATTAAATGATAATTTACTCAAGTGCTTCTGCAATATAGGCAGCAGCTAATGTTGAGAAAATTAACGCTTGTACTGAACCAGCGAAAATCCCTAATAACATAATTGGTAATGGAATTACTAATGGTACAAGACCTGTTAATACAGTAATAGTTAATTCATCCGCTAAAACATTTCCAAATAATCGGAAACTTAGTGACAAAGGTTTTGTAAAGTCTTCTAAAATATTAATTGGTAGAAGAAGAGGAAGTGGCTGAACATAACGTTTAAAGTAGCCTAGACCTTTTTCACTTAAACCTGCATAAAAATAAGCAAATGAAGTTAGTAACGCTAATGCTACTGTTGTGTTAATGTCATTGGTTGGCGCAGCAAATTCTCCTTCTGGAAGTTTAATTAATTTCCACGGAATAATGGCACCTGCCCAATTTGAACCGAAAATAAATAAAAATAATGTACCGATAAATGGTATCCATTCTCGATAAAAACTTTCACCTAACTGGTTTTTGGCAATATCTGTAATGAAATCTAATGCTGATTCCATGAAATTCTGCCAGCCATGTGGAATCCGATTTGCATTAAGAGTACCAAGCGCTGAAAAAGTTAACAAAATAGCAACCACAAACCAAATCACTACCAAAACTTGGCCATGTACTAGAGCACCAGCAATGTTCCAATAAAAATGTTTTCCGACTTCTGCCTCCGCTAATAATGTAAACGTACTTGAATAAAAATTATCTGGGTACATAAAATCTAGCTAATTTAGTAAATTACCCAATATTAAGAAATATACAGGAACAAAATATATTATAGTTTTTTTTGTATATTTCAGGTTCACTTTTATAAAAAAGCTCTATTTTTAGTTACAAATTTATCTAAGCCATTCATAGCCTTTGATTTCTAATTCTTTCGCCAAATCTGCTGTACCAGTTTTAATAATTTCACCATTTTGCATGACGTGTACAAAATCAGGTTTTACATAATCTAATAATCGTTGATAATGTGTTATCAAGATAATGGCTTTATCTTCATTCATAAAAGTATTAATACCTTCCGAGACAATTTTCAATGCATCAATATCTAGGCCAGAGTCAGTTTCATCTAAGATTGAGAGTTTGGAATTTAATAATACCATCTGTAAAATTTCATTACGTTTCTTTTCACCCCCTGAAAACCCTTCATTCACGTTTCGACTTAAAAAGACTGGGGACATATTAACTATTTTTAACTTCTCTTGGATGACAGGAAGAAATTCTAATGGACCAAGTTCTGGCTTATTATCCGCTATTCTTTTAGCATTATAAGCCAATCTTAGAAAATCCTCATTACTAACACCAGGAATTTCTATTGGATATTGAAAAGCTAGAAAGATACCTAAATGAGAGCGTTCTTCGGGTTCTAACTCGAGGATATCTATTCCATTGAATAAAGCTTTCCCGCTAATAACTTCGTAAGCTGGGTGGCCACCAATGACTTTTGAAAATGTACTCTTCCCTGAACCATTTGGACCCATAATTGCATGAACTTCACCTTTATAAACTTTTAGATTCAAGTCTTTCAAAATTTCATTATCATTTATCGCAGCTTTCAAATTTTTAATTTCTAAAATTGGTGTTTTATTCATTAGCCAACAGTTCCTTCTAATTTTAAACTTAATAAACGAGTTGCTTCGGCGGCGAATTCTAAAGGTAATTCAGTTACCACATCACGACAAAATCCACTAATCATCAACTCCACTCCCTTTTCTATTGAAATTCCACGCTGCAGGAAGTAAAAAATCTGCTCTTCCCCAATTTTAGATGTAGATGCCTCATGCTCAACCTTAGTTGTAGAGTTATCCACTCGGATAACAGGAAACGTAGTTGCATTAGTCAAATTACCTATCAATAAAGAATCACATTGTGAGTAATTACGTGCTCCTATCGCATTATTATTTATATGAACATAACCTCGATAAGTGTTCTTTGACTTACCTGCTGAAATCCCTTTCGAAACTATTCGGCTGCGTGTTTCTTTTCCAATGTGAACCATTCGAGTTCCAGTATCAGCTTGTTGAAAATTATTTGTCAAGGCAACAGAATAAAATTCACCATTAGAGTTATTACCTACTAATAGACAACTTGGATATTTCCAAGTAATGCTAGAGCCTGTTTCAACCTGAGTCCACGATATTTGAGAATTAGATCCGGCGCATAAACCCCGTTTTGTAACAAAGTTATAGATTCCACCTTTTCCATCTTTATTTCCCGAATACCAATTTTGAACGGTTGAATATTTAATTGAAGCGTTTTCAAATGCGACTAGCTCCACAACAGCTGCATGCAGTTGATTACTATCATATTGAGGTGCAGTACAACCTTCAAGATAACAAACTGAACTATTGGCATCCGCAATAACCAATGTTCGCTCGAATTGACCTGATTTTTCATCATTTATTCTAAAATAAGTTGAAAGATCTAAAGGGCATTTCACATCTTTAGGAATGTAACAAAAAGAACCGTCGGTAAAAACAGCCGAATTTAGTGTTGAAAAATAATTGTCACCAATAGGCACAACAGTACCTAGATATTTTCTGATCAATTCAGGGTACTCTTGAACTGCTTCAGACATAGAACAAAAAATAATTCCCTGTTCTGCTAATTCTTCCTTAAATGTTGTCACAACAGAAACACTGTCAAATACAGCATCTACAGCAACATTTGTTAACCTCTTCTGTTCACTTAATGAGATACCTAATTTTTCAAAGGTTTCAAGTAATTCAGGATCAACCTCATTAAGACTATTTAGAGTATCTTTTACTTTTGGAGCAGAGTAATAGCTGATATCTTGATAATCAATTTCCGAAAATTTTAAGATATGCCATTCAGGACATTTCATTTGTTTCCATTTCCTATAGGCCTTTAACCGAAATTCTAATAAAAACTCAGGCTCAGCTCTTTTTTGTGAAATAGCACGTACAACATCTTCATTTAATCCTTTCTCAAAAATCTCTTTTTCAATTTCTGTGGCAAATCCATATTTATAGGACTGGTTTAATAATTTACTTAAAACGGTATTTGAAGTTTCTTTAGATTCATAAGGCATAATTAATCACCTAGATTTAATTAAATAAATAAAGCTTAAAGTTTTTAATTTCTAAATACTATTATATATGATTTTTAGATTTATTACAACTAATCAAAGATTGTGTATATATTATCGGACTTTTAAAATTTATTTATTCTTTCTAGTTATATTTATTTTAAATAATATTTATATGTTATGTGTAATAGGTCATCTTATAATTCATTGTAAGGTTGTCTTTATAAGATTTCAACCGATAGAACTAACTGTCAAATGTTAGTTATATCTATTATATATTGCCTTTTTATTCTAAGGAGAAACAAATGTCTCAATCTGTATCAGAACGGACTCGAATTAAAAGTGACCGTTACGAATCTGGTGTAATTCCATACGCTAAAATGGGTTACTGGGATGCTGCATACGCAGTAAAAACTACTGATGTTCTTGCTTTATTCCGTGTTACACCACAACCAGGTGTAGATCCAGTTGAAGCAGCAGCAGCAGTAGCTGGTGAATCTTCAACAGCAACATGGACTGTTGTTTGGACAGATTTATTAACAGCTTGTGATCGTTACCGTGCTAAAGCGTACCGTGTAGATCCAGTTCCTAATACTACTGACCAATACTTTGCATTTATTGCATACGAATGTGATTTATTCGAAGAAGGTTCTTTAGCTAACTTAACTGCATCAATCATTGGTAACGTATTCGGATTTAAAGCAGTTTCTGCTTTACGTTTAGAAGATATGCGTATTCCTCATTCTTACTTAAAAACATTCCAAGGTCCTGCTACAGGTATCGTAGTAGAACGTGAACGTTTAAACAAATACGGTTTACCATTATTAGGTGCTACTGTAAAACCTAAATTAGGTTTATCTGGTAAGAACTACGGTCGTGTAGTATACGAAGGTTTAAAAGGTGGTTTAGACTTTTTAAAAGATGATGAGAACATTAACAGCCAACCATTCATGCGTTGGAGAGAACGTTTCTTATACTGTATGGAAGGTATTAACCGTGCTTCAGCAGCAACTGGTGAAGTTAAAGGTTCTTACTTAAACGTTACAGCAGCGACTATGGAAGAAGTGCTTAAGCGTTGTGAATATGCTAAACAAATCGGTTCTGTAATTGTTATGATCGATTTAGTAATGGGTTATACTGCAATCCAAAGTGCGGCAATTTTCGCTCGTGAAAACGACATGATTTTACATTTACACCGTGCAGGTAATTCAACATATGCACGTCAGAAAAATCATGGTATTAACTTCCGTGTTATCTGTAAATGGATGCGTATGTCAGGTGTTGATCACATTCATGCTGGTACAGTAGTAGGTAAGTTAGAGGGTGATCCTTTAATGATTAAAGGTTTCTACGATGTTTTACGTTTAACAAATTTAGAAGTTAATTTACCATTTGGTATTTTCTTCGAAATGGATTGGGCTAGTTTACGTAAGTGTTTACCAGTAGCTTCTGGTGGTATTCACTGTGGCCAAATGCATCAATTACTTTACTACTTAGGTGATGATGTAATCTTACAATTTGGTGGTGGTACAATTGGTCACCCTGATGGTATCCAAGCGGGTGCTACAGCTAACCGTGTTGCTTTAGAAGCAATGGCAATGGCACGTAATGAAGGTGCAGATTACTTCAATCCAGAAGTAGGTCCTGCGATCTTAATTGGTGCTGCTAAAACATGTGGTCCATTACAAACAGCTTTAGATTTATGGAAAGATATTAGTTTTAACTATACTTCTACAGATACAGCTGATTTCGTTGAAACAACAACAGCTAACGTATAGACTAACGTTTAACAAGTTACTTTTAACATTATTAAAAATAAAGGAGTATTTGAATAGTGAGATTAACACAAGGTTGCTTCTCTTTCTTACCGGATTTAACTGATGCGCAAATCGAAAAACAAATTGCTTATTCTATTTCAAAAGGTTGGGCATTAAATATCGAATGGACGGATGATCCACACCCACGTAATTGTTACTGGGAATTATGGGGTTTACCATTATTCGATGTTAAAGATGTTGGATCTGTAATGTATGAATTACAAGAAGCTCGTAAAGCCTGTGCTGCAGGTTACATCCGTATTAATGCATTTGATGCTAGCTACGGTGTTGAAAGTTGTGCGATGTCTTTCATCACAGATCGTCCATCAAGTGAACCTGGTTTCTACTTAGATCGTACTGATGGTGCTGGCCGTATGGTTATTTACAGCATTAAGAGTTATAGCGTTTTAGGTGGTGCTGAAGGTTCTCGTTACTAACTAGAACTTTCATCTAATTTTCAATATCCAGAATGAATTTATAATTAATTATAAATTTATTCTGGATATTTATTATTTTTTAATTATGTTAAAATGCTATTATTAGTTAGTAGCAATTCTTATCAAACTTGACTAAAAAATTTTTTATAGGCCCAGTAGGAATCGAACCTACATTAGAAACTTAGAAGGTTCCTGTCCTAATCCGTTAGACGATAGGCCCTTATATGACATTTGGGTAATACAGGATTTGAACCTGTGACCTTCTGCTTGTAAGGCAGACACTCTACCGCTGAGTTAATTACCCATTAATTGTCTTTACTGTAGTATAACATTATTATACATATTAATGAAAGTTTAAGTCAATATTTAAATATTGTTTTATTTTTCATATTTTGTTAAAATATAGGTGTAGGGGTCGGTGCCTGAGTGGTCAAAGGGAGCGGATTGTAAATCCGCCGCGCGAGCTACGTTGGTTCAAATCCAACCCGGCCCACTTCAATATTATAATGTACCTCGAAATTCGTAAAAGTCCAAAGTAGAATAATATTTTTTCACCAATATTTTTCCTCATAAACTTTTAATATTTAACAAATGGATACTTATAAACCTATCATATTTATAAGTACTGTGTATAACCCTATAAAAAAGAGTATAAAGAATATAATCAAAGGTATTCGTAGTTTTGAATTTTTGAATAGATTCCTAAAAGGTGTTAAAATAATCAGAATCAGCCCAACTAAACTACTAATAAAAAACCGTGGATAACGAAACACATTTGTCCAGAAATTGTTCATTTTTAATGAGAATAATTTAATTAGTAAAATATAAATTAAAGAATAAACTGCATACTCAAAGTAAAAATACTTACTAGAATGTTTTATTTCATGTTACAATAACAACAGATTAAGATAGCAAACGGCTCTGTAGCTCAGTGGTTAGAGCAGGGGACTCATAAGCCCAAGGTCGTAGGTTCAAATCCCACCAGAGCCAGTTAACTATCATTGAGAAATGAAAAAATATAAAACTTAATATATTTCTCTAGGAGGAATGGCTGAGTGGTCGAAAGCAATAGATTGCTAATCTATCGTACGCTTATAGCGTACCCAGGGTTCGAATCCCTGTTCCTCCTTTAACTAATAATTGACATTTTGAAAAGCTTTAAGTAGTATCTGTGAATAATAAAGGGATCGTAGCTCAATTGGTTAGGGCACCGCCCTGTCACGGCGGAGGTTGCGAGTTCGAGTCTCGTCGGTCCCGTTTTTGACACTTCCCAAATATTTAACTTTAACAATTTATCATAAATAATTTATTTATGATAAATTGTTGAAGTTAAATTGAATAGCAATTGCTAAATACAAGAAAATTAAAGCTGCCGTTAGATTGTTTAAAAATTTTTCCGCCGAACTGGGCGACCCTAGTAAATTACTTTTCGTAGCGAAGCTCGCTAGTCCTCCGTTTTGAGGAGAACGTAAAAAAATTATAAAAACTAGAAAAATGCTTAACAATAACCAAAGTAAATTTGCCATGATTCAGATTCTAACTCACTAAAAATTTTTAATCATCTATCTCAAACACTTGTTTGAAAACTTTTGACACTTTGTCCCCTGAATCTATTGATTCTAATGGGTCTTTTCGTAATCTATGACGTAAACATAACGTGATAATTTTTTCAATATCACTTACAGTTACTTTTGTTCGGTTTTCATATGCTGCATATGCTTTCGCAGCTCGATTTGTTACAATATCCCCACGTAATCCATCAACATCTAAAGTGCTACATACTTCTGAAATTTTAACTCGCAAGTTATAATCTAGTTCAACAGTGCTTAATAAGTTTTGGGCACCAACAATTCGATCTCGTAATTGTTGCTGTTGTTCAGCATAATTTTCAATCCAAGTTTCTGGTGTCTGATCAAAAGATGTTCGTTCTTCTACAACTTTTACACGTAAAAGTGGATCTTTAACTGTACGTATTTCTGCATGCATTCCAAACCTATCTAATAATTGGGGACGTAATTCTCCCTCTTCAGGGTTTCCCGAACCCACTAATACAAACCGTGCTGGATGACGAATGGAAATACCTTCTCGCTCAACGGTATTCCAGCCAGAGGCTGCAGAATCAAGTAAAATATCTACTAAATGGTCATCTAATAAATTAACTTCGTCTACATAAAGTAGACCACGATTAGCTTTTGCCAATAAGCCAGGTTCAAAAGCTTTAACACCATCTGTTAAAGCTTTTTCGATATCGATTGTCCCACAAACACGATCTTCTGTAGCACCTAGTGGAAGATCAATCATAGGAATTTTAATATATTCTGTTTCTATATTTTCGCCTTTTTCGATACTTAGTTTTACTTCATTTCCCATCAAATCTAAATCTGTTTTATGAGAATTAAATGGATCGTCTTTTACTACTTCAATTTCCGGCAATAAATCAGTAATAGCCCGAATGGTTGTTGATTTACCTGTTCCTCTGTCACCCATAATCATAACCCCTCCGATTTTCGGATCAATTACGTTCAGCTGTAGGGCTAATTTCATCTCTTCTTGACCCACAATTGCTGTAAAAGGAAAAATTGGTGAGCTAAATTTTTTTAAATCTTGTGTGACCATAATTAATAATAATATAAGGTTATTGTAATTTTAAAATTCGAATAAACATTGATTCATTTTTCAAATCTAGAAAAATACAATTATCAATTACAAACTTAGAATTCTCTTAGTTTCTGATTAATAATTTACAATTAAACTTTCCTAGTTTATTTACTTTGTTAATTCATATTTTATTCATAAAGTGTCGAACCTAATCTGATTGCAAGAACGCTTGCAACGGCAGCAATTACTAGTGCTGTATAAACTTGATAATCAGTAATCATAGAATATTAACATATATTTATGGTATATAAAGGTTACACTTTTGTGATCCTAAAGAATGTAAAGGATGTATAAATAAATTGATCGGGAATCATTTTTTGAGTTCTAAATTTGCGTAGAAGAAATGTATGTTTACATTTCTTCCACTTAATAGCAAATGATTATTTACCAACTTGATTTCGTAACACCAGGTAATAAACAACTATGAGCCATTTCACGTAAAACATGTCTTGAAATACCAAAGTCACGGTAATAACCGCGTGAACGACCCGTTTTCCAGCATCTATTACGTATTCGGTTTTTTGCGCTATTTCTAGGTAGCTTTTGTATTTTTGAATGTATCTCTAATTTTGACTTAAAACCATCTGTTTTTTGATATTGTTGCAGTAAGTCTTCACGCTTTGTTCGATATTTAATATTTAAGTTGATACGTTTCTTCTCGCGCTCAACCATACTTTTTTTTGCCATAAGATTAATTCTCTTTATAAACTTTAATCTTATTTTATATTTAGATAAAATATATCGCAATATATTTTAGTTGAATTATCTTTTAATAAAGCTTTTTAATTGAATTTTGAAACATATGGTAAGTTTTTACTAGGTAAAATTGTATATTTACTCAATAATTCTCGGAATTCTTCACCATCCATTGTTTCAATGTCCATTAATTTTTCGACAATTAAATCAATGATCACACGATTATCAAAAATTATCTCAATCGCTTTTTGTTCACAATAATCAATAATTTTACAAACTTCATCATCAATTCGATCAGCAATATTTTCAGCATATTCTGACCCAGGTGTCATATTACCACCAAGGAAAACTTGACCTGTGTTTTCATCTTCCAAAGCCATTGGACCAATATTTGACATACCAAATCGTGTAACCATTTGTCTAGCCAGGTTTGTTACTTGTTGTAAATCGCTACTTGCACCTGTAGTTACTTCTGGATCACCAAAGATTACTTGTTCAGCTGCACGACCACCTAGTGTACCAATGATTCGCGCTAATAAAGCTGATCTCGATAATAGTGTTTGATCTTCGTCTGGTGTAAACCATGTTAATCCTTTTGCTGCCCCTCTAGGTGTTAAAGTAATTTTTTCAACTTCATCATGAGATTTCAAAACAGAACCCGTAATAGCGTGACCAACTTCATGGTAAGCAATCAACCTTTTGTTTTTTGTATCTTCAAGTGGTGTTCCAGCAATTCCTCCAATAATACGATCTGCTGCTTCGTTAACTTCTACTTTAGTAATTGTTGATTTTTTATAGCGTGTAGCTAAAATTGCTGCTTCATTTAGTAAATTGGCTAAATCGGCTCCAGAGAATCCTGGCGTTCGATTTGCCAATTGAACTAAAGATACCTCTTTACTTACAGGTTTATTCCGCGCATGAACTTTTAAAATACCTACTCGTCCTAACCGATCTGGTAAGTTTACCGTTACTTGTCGATCAAATCTACCAGGACGTAGTAAAGCGGCATCGAGAATATCAACTCGATTTGTAGCCCCTACTACTATTACACCTTTATTCTCTTTAAATCCATCCATTTCAGTTAATAACTGGTTTAGCGTTTGTTCACGTTCATCATTTCCACCACCTACACCAGCTCCACGTTCACGCCCAACTGCATCAATTTCATCAATAAATACAATACATGGTGCATTTTCTGAAGCTTTTTTAAATAGATCACGAACTCGTGCTGCACCTATACCAATGAACATTTCCACAAATTCTGAACCAGCCACACTAAAAAATGGAACATCTGCTTCATTTGCAATTGCTTTTGCCAGTAATGTTTTACCAGTCCCTGGAGGTCCAACTAGTAAAATTCCTTTGGGTATTTTAGCCCCAACAATGGTATACTTTTCAGGTTCTTTTAAAAATGAAACAATCTCTTCGAATTCACCTTTCGCTTCATCAATTCCCGCAATATCTGCGAATCCAACACCAGTATCAGGACGACGCTCAAATCTTGCTGTTGACTTGCCAAGACTCATTGGTGACTGACCTGACCCGTTTCCAAAATTTTCGGAATTCTGAAAAAAGTAAACTAGTCCAGTTAGGAAAACAATTGGCAATAAAATATTACTCGCAATGCTCACCAAGAAACTCTTTTTCTCAGCTGGATGTGCATCAAAATCAATATTATATTCTTTTAATTTTTGAATTAATTGCGAAGCTCCAACAGGAATTTCAACACGTACAGTTTGTGGTCGATTACCTAATTCTGGACTTGAGGCTTGAATAATAGCGTTTCTACTATTATCATATAAATCTACTTGTTTAACCCAACCCATTTCCAAATATTCTAAAAAGCGACCATAAGTCATTCGGGAGCTGACAACATTTTGGTTTAATTGTGCAGTATTTCGTATGTTTTCTGGACTTTCAAACCCTAAGAGATTAAACTTTTTTATTCCTAAAGTTATGCTACTTAATAAGATAATTCCTATAAGTATATTTCTAAATGTATTTCGACCCATTTTTTATATTAAATTTTAATTTTATAATATTAGCGGTTACAATCTTATATTTACAAGATATTTCGTATCATATGCTAACACAGTATAAGCTATCAGTGTTCTTAAACCTTATGATTATTAGTAAATAGTTATTCAATATTTTAAATTATTACTTTTAAGAGTCAATACATGATAAGAAGATTGAAAATTTTATTGTTTTAGTAGTTCCATTAAAGTATATAATGATAGTATATAATGAAGTTAAAATTTTTATGATTAATCGTGGTTCAACAGTTCGAATTCTTAGAAAAGAGTCATATTGGCTTAACAAAACAGGCACAGTTGCAACAATTGATAAAGGGAAAGCCAAATATCCAGTGTTAGTTCGATTTGACAGTGTAAATTATAGTGGTGCAAATACGAATAATTTTGCGTTAGATGAGGTGAAAGAAGTTGATGTCAAAAAAGACGCTTAAAACTTAGCAATCTAATTCAGCTTTCTCAAAACAATTTAAGTAATAATATAGATCTTTAATTTATTCTTAAAGATTTATATTGCAAATATTTTATAGTTATGATGTTTTGTAATTTCTAGCCTTTTTCAATCGATGGGACGCTAAAACATTGTAATTAATAGATATTGTACTATATACTAATTCAATATTGATCATATTAATTGATTAGAAATCTATTCGTTAGGTTTTATTTAAGAAACATGAACCATTATGTACAAACTAAAAACTAGAAAAGCAGCATTAAAACGTTATAAAAAAACTGGCTGTGGAAATTTTCTACGTCGCCACGCCTATAAAGGACACCTCTTACGTAAAAAATCAAACACTCAGAAAAGAAGACTATCACAAACAATTTGTGTCAATTCAAGCGATAGTAAAGCTATTAAAATAATGTTACCTTATTAAAAGAAAAATGGTTAGAATTAAACGAGGCAACGTCGCTAGAAAGCGTCGTAAGAAGATATTACAAATGGCAAAAGGTTATAGAGGTGCACATTCACGTCTCTTTAGAATCGCAAACCAACAAGTAATGAAAGCTTTACGTTATTCATATGCTGGGCGTAAGCAGAAAAAGCGTATGTTTAGAAGACTTTGGATAACAAGAATAAATACGATGTCACGTATGAATGGCATACCTTATAGCCGACTAATACATAATTTTAAGAAATCCAATATTAGTTTAAATCGAAAAATGTTATCACAAATTGCTGTTTTAGATGCACCGGCTTTTGGTAAACTTATTGAAATTTCAAAATAATTGAAAAGTTTTGAGATGGATTATAATATAGGTTATATATTAAATTATAACCTATATTTTATGGTTGGAGATAAAGACTTAGATAAGCTTCTCGTAAATTTACCCGTTTTTATTAAAAATCGTGTCAATAATCATCCACAAAAAGAAAAAATAATTGAAATCATAATTGATTTAGGCAGACGCCCAGAAGCACGATTCCCAAATGGGCCTGAATATCTATCTCAAAAAATTATCTCGTGGCAAGATATTGATTATATTACTAAACGAATTAGTAAATTTAGTGATGAGAATCGGGCTGGAATTGAATTTACATTGCACAGGATAAGTTGTATTCGTAATCGACAATTTTTAATTACTGGCTTAACTTGCAGGATCGGCCGCGCTGTTTTTGGAAGTATTTGTCTCGTTCGTGATTTGCTTGAGTCTGGGCAATCTATTCTAGTTCTAGGAAAACCTGGTATTGGTAAGACTACTATTATTCGTGAAATGTCTCGTGTTTTATCAGATGAAATGCGTAAACGTGTAATTATTATTGATACTTCAAATGAAATTGCAGGTGATAGCAATATACCACATTCAGCCATTGGGAAAGCGAGACGTATGCAAGTTTCACAAGCTAACCTGCAGCATCAAGTAATGATCGAAGCTGTTGAAAACCATATGCCACAAGTGATTATTATTGATGAAATCGGAACTGAATTAGAAGCTCTAGCAGTTCGAACAATTGCGGAGAAAGGAGTTCAGTTAATTGGAACGACACATGGAAACTGTTTAGAGAACTTGATAAAAAATCCCTCATTAGTTGATTTAATTGGTGGCATTCAATATGTCACTTTAAGTGATGAAGAAGCCAAAAGGCGCAAAACTCAAAAAAGTGTTTTAGAACGAAAAACTTACCCAGCTTTTTCTATCGCTATAGAAATTAATGATCAGAATTCATGGACAATTTATGAAAATGTACAAGAATCTATAGACTTATTATTACATGAGAAATTTCGGATTACACAAACACGAAAATTTATTAAAAATGAAAAGGGAGCTATAAAATATAGCCGTTTTCAAAAAAATCTTTCCACTAAAGAATCTAAATCAATTCAAAGTAATACATCATGGAAGTCTCAAAATATTGTTACTAGCAATAGATTTCATATTTTGGAACAAAAACGCGTAATAATTTATATATATTCACTTTCATATAATCTAGTCCGTGAAGCCACGTTAAAATTAGACGTTGACCTCCAGATCCGGATAACGAAAGAAATTAGACAAGCCAGCTTAATTATTGGCCTCAAAAACCACCTTCAACAAAATCAAAAATTGCGAAAGCTTGCTCGAGAAAAAAATATCCCAATTTATAAAGTTAGCAAAAATAGTATCTATCAAATTGTTAAATTAATTCAACTTATTATGTTATAATAAATATGTGTTTTGTATAAATATTACAAAGGAGATATTCTATGTCGGACGAGAAGATATTTAAGAAATTACAAGATATTGTCGCTAAACAGTTATCAATTGACCCCGAGAAAATTAAGAGAGACTCGAATTTTACTGCTGACTTACAGGCTGATTCATTAGATGTTGTAGAATTAGTAATGACATTTGAAGAAGAATTTGACATCTTAATTCAAGATGAAGATGCTGGTGACATGTCAACTGTTCAAGATGCTATAGATTACATAGCGAAAATGCAGAATTCGTAAATCTTTCTAAACATTTTGATCCTATTAAATATTTAAGTTTTATTTTGTAATTGATAATTTTCCTCTAGGGACTTCTCGATTTTAATGAGAATTTATACCCGTGATATTTGCAGATCATAAATTTATTCTCTATAATTAAGTATCAGCAATAACGGGATATAGCTCAGTTTGGTAGAGTACCTGGTTTGGGACCAGGGTGTCGTAGGTTCAAATCCTACTATCCCGACTACAAATTATCAAAATTTACTCGCTTTAAAATCAAGCTTTGTATAAGTATTTTATTAAATAACAACAAATTTTATTTAAACTACAAAAACTACTTTACAAAATTCCTGTCTTACGGCATAGTAAATATGAAAATCAAACTTAATATAAATAACGGAGGAGTTTTATGACTTTAAAACAAGAAATTTTCCGTATTAAGCTTCAATTCGTTGAGACTCTATATGTTGCTATGGAAAAAATTGCACGCTGGTTTTTTGGTTATCCAAATATTACCGGAATGGAAATAAGACCACGTGCTGCAGAAAAAGCTGCATTAGTAAACCATATTAAAGGGTTACCATTACATCAGACTCGTTGCCCACCTCCGTCTGCACCCTCTACTTTAGGTGAAGTTGTTTTTGGTAATGTCCCTCAGTTCCAGAAGATTCCACGAATATTTTATCAACATAAACAAGACGGATTTTATAATATTCAGATTCCAGATTATAAAAATATTTGGTTTCTACCCGATTGGTTATCCAGATGGATTCAATTAAACCTAGAGATTACAATTGACGTTTCACCATTAGAACATCTACAACAGGCCTTATTTATAGCGATAGTTATGTATTATTTCGTTGTAGAATTTCGTATTAAATTGTTTTGGTTTTTAACGATTAATCCTTATACAAGACCATGGATTTATTTACTATCTCTTACCGATTGGCTAATGGATTGGGTAGCTGGTTTAGCGCCTACTGTTTTTAGTATTGATATTAGCCCAATAGTTGTTTTAACAAGTCTTGGAAAAATAGCAGATTCCTTAAATCATTTAGTATTTACAATGCCCTTCTTACCGAGTGAAGGCACATTAGGTAAGATAATGGTTGATGGTAAGTTTAAACAGGTTATTCTCTATCGATATCTTCCCTCTTTATGGGCTGAAGAACCCATTCCTGATAGTTTGCGGGAATTTTGGTACACAAAACGGCCCGATATTCTAAAATATATGAAAAAAAATTACTCTCAATTGGAAATCGATTTTGAACCAAATAGGATTTTGAAAGAAATGTATGATAAAGGACATGCAGATAAAAATGTAGCTGAAAATATCAGTACCATCAAACAATTATCAACTAATGTAATATGTGATATTTCTTCAAATTCACATTCTAGCATTGATCATTTTGTTTCGAATTATAACGATTTGATTGCCGGATTACTACACCATAATATCATTTAAGTTTTATCACTTAAATGATATTCTTTAACGCTTATAAAATACTAATTTATTAATTTTTAATACATTTATATATATATTTATTTATACATATAAAAAGAGTTTTGCTAGAGAATAAAATAACACTTAGAACTATGAATAGATTTAATAACAAAATCTACATAACAAAAACTTAAGGAAATTTTAAGAGAGTTTGATCCTGGCTCAGGATGAACGCTGGCGGTATGCCTTATACATGCAAGTCGTACGAAGATTTTTAATCTAAGTGGCGGACGGGTGAGTAACACGTGAGAATTTGCCTTTAGGAGGGGGATAACAATTGGAAACAGCTGCTAATACCCCATATGCTTTCGAGTGAAATGAATTTATTCGCCTAGAGAGAAGCTCGCGGCTGATTAGCTTGTTGGTAAGGTAAAGGCTTACCAAGGCGACGATCAGTATCTGGTTTGAGAGGACGATCAGACACACTGGAACTGAGACACGGTCCAGACTCCTACGGGAGGCAGCAGTAGGGAATTTTCCGCAATGGGCGAAAGCCTGACGGAGCAATACCGCGTGAGGGAAGACTGCCTATGGGTTGTAAACCTCTTTTTTCAGGGAGGAATAAATGACGTGTACCTGAAGAATAAGCATCGGCTAACTCCGTGCCAGCAGCCGCGGTAAGACGGAGGATGCAAGTGTTATCCGGAAT
>Ga0209503_10000072_pt1 | contig 68088 bp, 73 predicted proteins | sample SouAtlMetagenome_2_FD_187448 | JGI IMG/M metagenome (GOLD analysis project Ga0209503, IMG submission 187448) | Marine eukaryotic phytoplankton communities from Atlantic Ocean - South Atlantic ANT15 Metagenome (SPAdes) (version 2) | ecosystem: Environmental > Aquatic > Marine > Oceanic | place...
GTCAGGCCTAAAAGCTGCGCCCACAATACAAAACGCAAAACCGCCCCCAGCGCCGCCACTTAGCCGCCCAGATGTCAAAAACATGATTGCGGTTTCATCGGGCAAAGGCGGAGTCGGAAAATCAACCGTATCTTTTAACCTTGCTATTGCCCTCAAAGACCTCGGTTTTAAGGTTGGGCTGCTTGATGCGGATATATATGGCCCTTCACAGCCACGTCTAAGTGGCCTTACAGGCATTGATTTTTCCAACACAAAGCCTGACACAAATGAGAACGGTAAAATCATTCCCCCTGAGGCACATGGCCTAAAAATCATGTCGATGGGCTTCCTCGTCGGTGAAGAAAGCCCGCTTATCTGGCGCGGCCCTATGGTACAAAGCGCTATTGTTCAGCTTTTCCGCGATGTCGATTGGGATGGCCTCGATTACCTGATTATTGATATGCCGCCCGGTACAGGTGATGCGCAATTAACGCTGGCACAAAAAATGCCGCCAGACAGTGCAATTATTGTTTCAACGCCGCAAGACCTTGCGCTTATTGATGCCCGAAAAGGCCTTGAAATGTATAAAAAAACCAACATCCAAATTAGCGGCATTATCGAGAATATGTCCGTTTTTACCTGCCCGAAATGCGGTGAAAACACCCCAATATTTGGCCATGATGGCGCGAAAGAGCAAGCCGCCGCGCTTGGCATTCCCTTTCTTGGTGCAGTGCCGCTTGATATCGCAATACGCCTATCTGCTGATGACGGCAAACCGAGCGTCAACCAAGCTTTTATTGACATCGCTAAGCAGGTCAGCCAGCCTTAAACACAAAGGCCTTAAATACACAGGCCCTCACCCGTTAATCATTCAAGGATAAGACATGTTCCCCCCCCGCTTGAAACAAACTCTTACATTATGGTGGCCCGTTACGTGGCGCGTTGTTCTTTACTCTATAATTATTGGCGGCGCTTTATCCTTTCTATGGGGCACCATTGCTGGCGCAGCAGGCATCGGGCAATTTGGCGCGGCAGGCGGAAAAGTTTTGATGGCTCTTTCCAACATTCTGGTTTCGATCTATGTCTTATATACGCTCATGCATAAGGGTTTTGGCAAGGATAGAAGCCTTAAGATTACCCTGCAAGATACTGCTAGAGATACACGAGAAAACACCGACAAAGGCAAAGAAACATAATGACCCCGAAAAAAGATACACCAGAGGCACATGACAAAAACAACCACGCCACGCAAATGGCGGCGAAAAACAAAAAACTCGCCCTCGCGGTTTTCATGGCTGTATTTACAATGATTGGCCTTGCCTATGCTTCCGTGCCTCTATATGCCATTTTCTGCCAAGTCACAGGCTTTGGCGGGACAACTCAGGTTTCGCAGGCAGCGCCTGCTGTAGACCAAATCCGTGAACGAAAAATCCGCGTTAATTTTAGCAGTAATATTAACAATAATTTATATTGGGATTTTCGTCCTGGCGAACATAGCACCACGATAAATGTCGGCGCACAAGGCTTGACCCATTTTATCGCGAAAAGCAATGACGACAAACCTAGCGCCGGCACAGCCATATATAATGTTACCCCCCTAAAAGCAGGAAAGTATTTCCACAAAATTGAATGCTTTTGCTTTGGTGAGCAAATTTTACAACCCCAACAAGAAGTCCAAATGCCCGTCTTGTTTTACGTGGACCCATCTTTTGATGATGATCCACATATGAAAGATGTCAGCCTCATTACGCTATCTTATACATTTTACCCTGCCGAATCTGAAGTGCTCGACCAAGCTATGGAAGATTTTTATAACGCAGAGTAAAATTAAAGCGGGCATTTAGCGCCGTTTCTCAACGCTAAAAAATCTGCTTTCAAATGCCATATTGTTATTTTATTATCTTTATGGTTTTATTAGACAAATTGTTTTATTATAAACACGCATAACAATCTAAATTTTTCGACAAGCAGGAATAGACGAGAATGGCTGAAGAAATCGAATACACAACTACAGGCAAACCGCATCCTTACCATTTGGTGAACCCAAGCGTTTGGCCTTTAATGGGCGCAGTAGCAGGCGGCATATTTGCAACTGGCATGGTTATGTACATGCATGATGTTAAAATTGGCGGTACGGATATTGGTTTATTTGGCCCTATTCTTGGTGTGCTTTCTATTCTCGCCGTAATGTTTTTCTGGTGGAAAGACGTTATCGTTGAATCTGTCGTTGAAAAAGCCCATACCGAAATTGCCGCTATCGGTTTTCGCTATGGCATGCTTTTATTTATCGCTTCAGAAGTTATGTTCTTTGTCGCGTTTTTCTGGGCCTTCTTTGATGCCTCCTTATTTGCAGGTGAAGCTAAACAATTCCTGCGCGTTGAGTACACATCAGGCATTTGGCCGCCACCACAAATTGAGATTATTGAACCTTTTGATCTCCCTCTTATGATGACAATGATCTTGCTGCTTTCAGGCACAACGGTCACATGGGCGCATCATGCGATTATTGAAGGCAAACAAGCCGAGATGACCAAAGCGCTTGGCATTACAGTGCTGCTTGGCATCATCTTCCTCATTTTCCAAGTTTACGAATATCACCACGCCGAATTTGGCTTTAAAGATGGTATATACCCATCAGCCTTTTATATGGCGACAGGCTTTCACGGCTTCCACGTTTTAGTCGGAACAATATTCCTTGCTGTATGCTGGCTGCGTTCTATGCAGGGGCATTTCACCAAAGAACGCCATTTCGGCTTTGAAGCGGCGGCATGGTACTGGCACTTTGTTGATGTTGTCTGGTTGTTCTTATTCATCGCCATTTACTGGTGGGGCAATAAAATCGGCATCGGCGACCCCAGCGCGCTTGCACAGCTTGCAGGCTATTAAAAGGATTTTGAGCGTTCATGCGTAAGCAAGACAAAAAAGAAACGACTGAAACACGCGCCGTCTTAAAACTCATTAAGACGGCGCTGTTTTGTCGCTGTCCGAAATGTGATGAAACCAGCATTTTTAAGCGCGGCTTATTCAATTATAACCTTGTTGAAAAATGCGACAGTTGTGGCCTTGACCTCACGCGCAGCGATAGCGCCGATGGGCCTGCGGTATTTCTCATCTTTATTCTTGGCTTTTTGCTTGTCCCGATTGCCCTGATCGTTGAAATGAAAATTGGCTGGCCGATCTGGCTACATGTTTTAATTTGGGGCAGCTTAGGGCTAGGCATTACACTTTGGGCCCTAAAGCCAATCAAAACCCTTGTCATTGCCCTGCAATATCGCTACCGCACCAGTGATTGGGATGACAACCCACCGCCACGTGCCTAGAAAGCAAAGGGAACAATCATGCGCAATGGCTTTACTATGATAGCTCTATGCCTATTTCTCGCGTCTTGCACTGAAGAGAAAGAAGCAACCATTGAAGAAATTGTTGTGATGGAAACATTTGTAGCGTATCAAGCTGCTTTAGCCTATGACGAAATATGTAACAACAATTCTGCACAAGACAGATTTAAAAACATGAACAAAAAAGAGAATATTATGCTAATAGGCCACGAACAAATGTTAGCGGCAAGAGCAGGTGGACTTCAGCATATCAGGTTTCCAGATGCAACCGTCGATGAGCTTGTTGTTAGACTTGTGAATGGACTATCAAAAACTAAAGAAAAAACAGAAAACTTACTTAAAGAGAAAGGCTGCACCTCGCCTGAGGCAAACAAAATAAAAGCCGCATACACCATGTTTAGCAAATCTCACCCAGCTCAAATCTTTTCTTTAATAGACAAAAAAATAATAAGGCAAGGGGGGAGAGTAACTCCAGTAGAAGAACTAAACAAAGGCGGTATCAAATAAATTAGACAACGTGCAGAATATAAATACCGAAAAAAGCGCCCCGAAAGGCGCTTTTTGCAATTATATATTGTATCTATTAATATTCAGACAGCTTTTTCGACAGGCTTAGCGCGCCCGAAGGCCTTTGCTGTTGTAATTGAAGCAATAATTCTTTTATTGCTATAAATTGACGTACGAATTGTATTTTTTTTATTATGTGTCGTTTCCATGGAACATCCCTGTGTTTTAAAAGGTTATAAACAAAACCCTAGCGTCTTATCTAAAGACGCCATTTCAAACACCCATATACCGCTATTCTATAGTTACCTATATTTTGTAAGTATCCTCATACTACCACAAAAACAGGCACTAAACAAGCATAACTCTACTATAGGGCGAAGCGCCACAACCCCATAAACGGCAAGGGCTATAAATATATCTACGGTGCACTCTACAAATATGTGAAAAATCATCTATACTGTTAAGTCATTGTTAGGACGGCCCTGCTATTTTAATATTTGATATTATTTATAAAATTTACAATTTATATAAGGAATTTGCTCATGCCTGTATACAAAGCGCCAATTGATGATATTCGTTTTGTTCTCTATGACCTTCTCAAAGCAGAGCAAATGACCGCCCTGCCAGATTATGAAGACGCGACGCCAGATCTCGTCATGCAAATCTTAGAAGAAGGCGCCAAGATGTGCGAAGAAATCCTGTTCCCGCTTAATCAAAGCGGGGATGCGGAGGGCTGTCAGTTTGATAATGGCGCAGTCACAACCCCCAAAGGCTTTAAGGACGCTTATAATACTTTCACCGAAGGCGGTTGGTGCGGCCTCTCTCTTGACCCCAAATATGGCGGCATGGGTATGCCTGCCTTTGTTAATTGCGCGATGCAGGAGCTTATTTGCGCGTCAAACATGTCATTTGGCATGTACCCAGGTTTATCACAGGGTTGTTATGACGCTATTCACTTACATGGTGATGACGCACAAAAAAACCTTTATTTGCCAAAATTAAACGAAGGCATCTGGTCAGGAACAATGTGCCTAACTGAGCCGCATTGCGGCACGGATCTCGGCCTTGTACGCACAAAGGCCGAAGACCATGCTGGCAAAGATGGTTCTTATGCGATTACCGGCACGAAAATATTTATTTCGGCAGGCGAGCATGATTTAGCGGAAAACATCATCCACCTTGTGCTTGCCCGACTGCCCAACGCGCCGGAGGGTGTGCAGGGCATTTCGCTCTTTGTTGTACCCAAATTTTTACCTAAAGAAGAAAATGGCGATTACGTCTCAGGCGCAGAAAATGGGGTAAGCTGCGGGTCCATCGAACACAAAATGGGGATTAAAGCGTCATCAACATGCGTTATCAATTTTGAAAACGCGCAAGGCTGGCTTGTCGGCGCTCCGCATAAGGGCCTCAAAGCGATGTTCACCATGATGAACGCAGCTAGGCTTGGTGTGGCTATGCAAGGGCTTGGCATTGCCGAAGTCGCGCAGCAAAACGCTGTTGCCTATGCCAAAGACCGCTTGCAAATGCGCGCGCTTGATGGCGTTAAAGCGCCAGATAAACCTGCGGATCCGATTATCGTCCATCCTGATGTACGCCGTATGCTGCTGACCGGTAAAGCCTTTTGCGAAGGCGCGCGCGCTTTATCGCTTTGGGTTGGCACAATGTTAGATCGCGCCGAAAAACACCCCGATCCGATCGAACGCCGTAAGGCCGACGACCTTGTTGCGCTGCTCACCCCGATTCTTAAAGCTTACCAAACCGATATGGGCAGCGAGATTGCCAATAACGCCGTGCAGGTACATGGCGGTCATGGTTATATTTGGGAATATGGCGTTGAACAATATGTCCGCGATGCCCGCATCGCGCAAATTTATGAAGGCACAAACGGCATTCAAGCCCTTGACCTTGTTGGGCGCAAAATGCCGCAAAATATGGGGCGCCTACTACGCAGCTTCTTCCATCCTGTCAGCGTCTTTATCGAAGACAACCAAGCGAACCCTGCGTTAAGCGCCTGCGTCTTCCCTTTGGCTAAAGCCTTTATGAAATTACAGCAAAGCACCGCTGTCATTGCACAGAAAGGCATGAAAAATCCATTAGAGGCGGGCGCCGCCGCGAGCGATTATTTGCGTCAATTCGCGCTTGTCGCAATGGGATATATGTGGGCGCAAATGGCCAAAACCGCGTTAGAAAAGCTTGAAGATGACAACACAAGTAACAAGGATTTTTACGAAAACAAAATCAAAACCGCGCATTTCTTCTTTGCCAAAATGCTGCCTGACAGCGATGCCCGTTTTAAAACCATATTGGCTGGCGCAGAAACATTAATGGCGATGGATGCAGAGGCATTCTAGCCATTAATTTAAAGCGGCACGATTTATATCGCGAAAAAACAAAGCCCAGACAAAATGTTTGGGCTTTATTTATTATACTAGAATCACGCGCTTTTAATTGAGGTGTACTGGCTCTAAATCATTGTGGCGCGCGCAAACCGCGGCGGCGTTCATGTCATGCTCAACCATAATCGGTGTGCCGTCTGCCGCACAAATGGCGACGGCTATACGGCCCTCTACTTCAATTTCTTTTAAATACGCAATCGAGTGCATCCCAAAATTGAGAAAATCTTTTGATGATAAATTACGAATGGATTTTTCCGTTTTTGAGTTTCGGTCTAGCACGATATTACTCCTAAAGTGTTACGCGTAAAAATATAGATTTAGAACCCTCTTATATATGATAATGCTACAACTTTATTAAGCTGAAGTTAATGAATGGGAACTTTATTTCATTACCCAGTAAAACAATGCATTAATTAATAATATATGGCAAAAGGCGAATCTTGGAAGGGGCAGCCTATGATTTCTTAGGCTTGGTTGATTCTACATCAATTGTATTATCGGTTAAAGCATTTTTACCGCTACCGCCCTTGGTAATTTTAATGCTACGCATATTAGATTCAGGGACAATTTGTTCCATATCAACATGAAGTAGGCCATTATCAAGGCTGGCGCCTAGAATCTCTATGCCATCAGCAAGCACAAAACTGCGCTGAAACTGACGCGTAGCAATGCCGCGATGCAGGAATATACGTTCACCGCTATCCGCATCGCTCGTCCGCCCACGAATAACCAGCTGGTTTTGATCAATACTGACATCCAAATCATCCATTGTGAAACCTGCAACCGCCAAAGTGATGCGCAAACTGTTTGCGCCTGTCTGTTCAATATTATAAGGAGGGTAGCCTTCATTGGATGATTTTTTCAATTGATCAAATGTCCGTTCAAAGTGATCAAAGCCCAAGAATAATGGGCTATCAAATAGTGATAAGCGTGTCATGTTCATCTCCTCTGTTGAGCGAGTTTATAGCGTTTCTAATCGACCTTAATCTAAGCATCAATTATCATTCATATATAGTATAAGGCAGAAAAGTAAATATTTTGCAAGTTTCGCACAGCTAACCAGTGATTATGTAGCGCAATTTTATGCCTTTAAAACGCTCTTAAACAGAGCTACGCTTTAGGCTTTGTAAAAACGCGGTCACAATAACCACATTCAACACTGTCTTGCTTTTCAAAACTGTAATATACTAAGGGGTGGCCTAAAGGGCCGCCACCACCATCACAGCTCACACTATCACTAGATGCTGCGACTTTGATGGTTTCGGGCTTTTTATAGTCTGGTTTTACTGATTTTTGGGTCATTTTATGTCCAAAATTTGTGAATATTTACGTTTTCTTTGTATTTTATTTATATAAAGGAAGAAGGTAAAGCGTTTTATTTGTGAGGTACAATGCCGCAACACGAGTTTAAATTCGTTAATAACAAAATCATACAAGGCAAGGAAGACAAGTATTTAAACGTACATGTCAGCGCCGCAGATGTATTGAAAAGCTGGAAAGATTCCGTCTTCAGCTTTGAGTGGCTTAAGGCTGATGGCAGCGTCAAGCCTCTAGAAGCGCTCAATGAAAGCGAAAAGGCAAAGCGTGAGTGCGTTGAACATGACTTATCCGATGGTAACGCCTTAGAAACACCAATACTCGGCATAGGCTTGATGGAAAACATCGAAATTGGCGCAGGCCGCGCGGTTTTCCTCACCCTTTGCGACAAAGGGGCGCAGACAATTCCCGTACACATTCCCAAATCAAACGAATCTGATTTTGCCAAATTTATCGCCGCGCAAGATTAAACCAGACGAAACGACACACCTATGAAGTCATAAAAAAAGCCCCCCAAATAAGGGAGGCTTTTTAAAAACCATAGAAACTGTCTTATTTAACAAGACGGCTTTCAAATACTGGCTCAGCTGTTTTAACTTCAACTTTTTTATCGCCAGCTGTACGGTCAGAAGCATATGGCGCTGCGCCATCGTTACTGTACATACCACTGTCGCTATTTGAAGAACATGCTGCAGTTGTCATTAAAGCGCCTGCAACGAAAACAAGTGAAAGAATTTTTTTCATTATGAATACCCTCATTTTGATGAGTTTGGAGTAAAAGATCAGCCCCCGCACCTTCGGAGCGAAGCCAGCTATATTTATACACGTAAAAAGATAATTTGCACAGGGCTTTTTAAAGAATTAACAGAAAAAACAAAGAAAAAGCGTTTAATATCAAAAAAAATATAATTTTTTATTTTTATGAAAATGGCGAATATCACTAATCTGTATAATGGGTTTGTTTGGCAAAATACGAATCAATACTTTTCTTTAAGGCTTTTGCGATCTTGTCTTGATACGCCTTAGTATTTAAAAGCCGCGCCTCAGATTTATTCGACATAAAGCCAATTTCAACCAAGACAGATGGTATATCGGGCGCCTTGAGCACCGCAAAGCCCGCAGAATGCAAAGGTGTGCGCAATGTGCCAATGCTATGTGCCTTAAATGAGTTGATTAATTCATTGGCCAAAAACGTAGACTGATTCTTTGTATCTCTAAGCGCTAGATCAATGAGGATCGCCGCGACGTCTTGACCTTCATCTGACAAGTCCACACCAGCAATAACATCTGATTTATTCTCACGGGCTGCAAGCCTTGCCGTCTGTGCATCGGTTGCTTTTTCAGATAAAGTATAAACAGATGCACCACGCACAGTATGTTTTTCGACAGAATCAGCATGCACAGACATAAAAAGGTCAGCATTATGCCTACGCGCGATATTCACACGCTCCGACAAACGGATATAACGGTCGTCATCTCGCGTCAAAATTACGTCATAATGCCCAGAGGCTTCTAATAAGGTACGCAGCTTTTTCACTGTTGCAAGAACGATATTCTTTTCATAGAGCCCTGCCGAAGCTACCGCCCCAGGGTCTTTACCGCCATGACCAGCATCTAGCACGACAATATGTTTACGCGCAACGACTGGCCGCACAGGGCGCTCTGCAAGAGCCGGCGCTTTATATGGCGGTGCAGGCTGTATCATTGTCGCTTTTTTGTTGTCCACTATTTGCTTTGTATATTGCATAGAAGGCTTAGCTGTCGTTCCCACCAAATCAATAACTAAACGATCGGGTCTACCATCAAGAGCTGGCAAAAAGAAACGCGATTTTATGCGTATATTTTTCTTGCCGGCAAAAACTAATCGCAATGTCTGCTCATCACCGCTATGACGCGCAAATTTAATCATACTGTTTTCGACGTTCCCCAGCGGCGCACAACTTAAATTGCGCCCCTTAAAATCAACAACCAGACGCTGTGGTGACGGCAAAATAAAAGCGTTATAATCCAGCTTCCCTGACAACTCTATAACCAAACGCGTTTTATCTGGGTGATCGCCAAGGCGAATCTTCTGTACATTTGCAGCATAAGAATCACTCACGCATAAAAAAATACAAAATATCGCAAATGCAACACTTTGAAAAATAGTCATAAAACCTGAAAAATAGGGCTTAGATATCGGATATAAACGCTTCATAACTACAAATATACATCTAAGCGCCACTTCCTCGCAAAAGAATTTTTTCAATTCGTACATAATTTCGTTGTGTAAAAGTGAATCTCTGTGTATTGTTCTTCTGTAGTGACACTCTGTGGTTTTAGCATTTACTCAAAGTAAAAAGTGTTTTGTAAATTATGAAAACAGGAATTTGTTCGTAAGAAGAAGTATGATGAACAAAGTTTACAAACGCTAGTATTAATTAAGGTTTCGCTAGCCGCAGAAAGTGAAAAACGTTTTGAAGAACAAGAGATATAAAAAGTTCGTAAGTTATATAATGAAAACTGTGGCCCCATTAATCCAATCCAATAGAATACCGCCCAGAGCAATGTCGCGCTAATAGCGCCGCGTTCATTATGTGCTACGCGCATTTTATACCCCCTCCAAAACGTCTGTTTAATAGTTTTTAATCGCGGCAAGCGGCAAACCTGCCACTCCGTCACTATCAGGTACCGTCTGCTTGCGCGCAGGAGTAATACACATGGCAAAAAGAATGCTAATTGATGCAACCCACGCTGAAGAAACACGCGTTGCAGTTGTTGATGGAAACCGCCTCGAAGAATTTGATTATGAAAGTGCATACCGCAAACCTTTAAAAGGGAACATTTTCCTTGCGAAAGTCACAAGGGTAGAGCCTTCGCTACAAGCTTGTTTTGTGAACTATGGCGGTAATCGTCACGGCTTCCTTCCTTTTTCAGAAATTCACCCTGATTATTTTAGAATCCCAGTGTCTGACCGCGAAGCACTAATAGAAGCACAGCGCGAAGAAATGGAAGCACGCCGCGCCGCTGAAGAAGCAGAAGACGAAGCTGAATTTGGCCGCAATAAAGGCACAGATAATAACAGTGAAGATGACGACACACCACCAGAAGATGTGATGACTATTGAATCGGCACGTGATCTCCCTGATGAAGATGTTGAAGACGACGCTGAAAAACCAGAAGAGAAGCCCAAAAGGGCGCGCCGCTCAAGAAGCCGCGCCAAGTCCAAAAAAGACGACGAGCTATCTAAAACAGAAGACACTGCAGAAGATGTGAAAAGCAGTGAAGAAACGCCATCTGCCGAAGCTGAAGAACAAGCTGCAAGTAAAGATGAACAAAGCGATGAGGACAAGCCAAAAAAACGTGGTCGCCGTCCAACGCGCAAAGCAGCTTCTAGTAAAAAAGATGAAATCGTCGAAAAAATTGAAAAGACAGAAGAAAAAACAGATTCAGGCAAAAAAGTTAGTAAAAGAAGAGCGAAGAAAAAAGTCGAAAAAACGGACAGCGCTCCTGAAATAAACGATGACAATATTGGCAATGTTATTAAACCAAACGAAGCGGCCGAAATTCCTGACGAGGTGCTTGACCAAAAAGTAAACGGCAACGTCGATACAGGTGAAAACGCCAGTGATGATGACCAACAAAACAACCGCCAAGGCTCGCGCGGACGTTACAATAATAACCGCAATAGAAACCGCAATCAACGTGGCGGACGCGGACGTTATAACAATAACAACCGCAACAAGCGTGGCGCACCAAGCTCACGCAAGGTCGAAGTTCTCGGCGGTGACGGCATTGAGGGCGACCAAGTACAGCGCCCAACACTAAAGAAACACTATAAAATTCAAGAAGTTATTAAGCGTGGACAAATCATGCTTATTCAAGCATCCAAAGAAGAGCGCGGCAATAAAGGCGCGGCAGTGACAACATATTTGTCTCTTCCTGGTCGCTATTCTGTACTTATGCCCAACAGCCCGCGCGCTGGCGGCGTGAGCCGTAAAATCGCGAATTACAAAGAACGTAAGCGTATGCGTGAAATACTTTCAGACCTTAGTGTTCCTGATGGTATGTCCGTTATTATGCGTACTGCAGGTACATCACGCACAAAGACTGAAATTAAACGTGACCTTGATTACCTTATTCGTCTTTGGAATAAAATCCGCGAAACGACATTAGAATCAACTGCTCCTGCCCTTATTTACGAAGAAGGCAGCCTGACGAAGCGTTCAATTCGCGATATTTACACACGCGATATTGAAGAAGTCCTCGTCGCCGGCGCTGATGGCTATAAAGAAACTAAGAACTTCATGAAGATGCTTATTCCGTCGCACGCCAAACGCGTACAGGAATATAAAGAAGAGCAAATCCCGCTATTCACACGCTATCAGATTGAAGGCCAAATTAATGAAATTGGCACGCCAACAGTAAAGCTCAGATCTGGCGGTTCGCTCGTTATTCACCCAACAGAAGCGCTTGTTTCTATTGATGTGAACTCGGGGCGCTCGACTAAAGAACGCCATATTGAAGAAACAGCATTAAAAACCAACCTTGAAGCTGCAGAAGAAGTTGCTCGCCAATTGCGCCTACGTGACCTGGGCGGCCTAGTAGTTATCGACTTTATCGATATGGAGAACTACCGTAACAATGCCAAGGTTGAGCGTAAAATGCGCGAGGCTTTATCCGGTGATCGTGCACGTATCCAAGTCGGGCGTATCTCTAATTTCGGGCTGATGGAACTTTCGCGCCAGCGCTTAAACCCAAGCTTAGCAGAAGCGCAATATGAGCCATGTACCCATTGTAATGGCACAGGTACTGTACATACAGTTGACGCAGCAGCAATTCAAGCGCTAAGGGCATTGGAAGAGGAAGGTACGCTAAAACGTTCCGGCCGCATCTTGCTCTCAGTTTCAAACAAGGTGGCGATCTATATCCTCAATAACAAACGCGCCTTATTAGCCGATATTGAATCACGCTATGGCTTCAAATGTATTATCAGTGTCGATGAAAACATGCCAGCAAGACAGTATCTCATTGAGCCACTTAAAGACGCGCCGCCACTTGAAAGCGGAGCAACAACCGAAGTTGTTGCGGAAGAAACGAATAATTCTGGCACAGCTTCAGATGATGAAGATGCGGACAATAGACGCAGCCGCGGGCGGCGCAACAACACGCGCAGCCGTAATAACCGCAGCAGACCGCAAAACACCCATGATAACGCAACCGATGAAAACGCATCACAAAACGAAGACCCAGCCAAGAACACAGCGAAGTCTGGTGATGAAGAAAATGAAACTAAGCGTCCATCGCGCCGTCGCCGTCGCCCTGCACGCAGAGACGATAACGAAACGAACGATTCTACTTTGCCAACATCACAACAAGATGAAGATGCTAAAGCAGAGGTAAAAGAACAGCCCGCAGCGCCAAGTCGTCCTAAAGCACCAGCGAAGAAGAAAGCTGACGAGCCAAGTACTCAGCCCGCGCCACAAACTGAGGAAAAAAAGGATATAGCGAAAAAGAAAAAAGAAACGGCCGATTCTACACCCAAAGAAGAAATTGCTTCTAGTACACCATCAAATGATGATGCAGTGCCCTCTACCGCGCATCAGGAACATGAAGTTGTGAACCAGGCCCCAAAGAAAAAGAAAAAAGGCTGGTGGAGTAAAGGCGAATAAGCCAAATATTTAAGCAAACAGAGCATTACAAATATGAAAACAGCGCCTCACGGCGCTGTTTTTTGATTATCAAACATAACAGAGCGGCTTATTTTATGTGCCGTTTTAAACGCCAAAAACTGGCCTTATGCCGCAAACGCAGTACAAAAAAGCTCTGGTCTTCCTTATGGCGCCAAATAATTTTACTCTGCGATACTTGTCCGCCTTGTTCATATTCTAGGCGCACAACTTCAATCTTACTGTAATCTTGGCACAGCGCCCGACGGCGCGCCTTATACAAAGCAATACGCCGAGAAATCGACTTGCCGCAAAGCGCCCAACGCTGCACAACGGCATCAAGATCTTCATCAAAATGCTCTGTGATGATATAAATATGGTAATCTGCTGATTTCATTCAGTAGCTTTAATAAAATAAATAACAATACTTCTAATGCAATGAATGTAGAGATAAACACTTAAAAAAAGATTAACAGATTTGTATATAGACTGCATTTCTGTTATGATTAATACTTCTCAGTGCCTATTCCATGGGCATCAAGGGTAATATCCTGCCCAACTCTCATCATAGCAATACAGATAAAGCCATGCCAGTAAAACGAAAATCAAAAAGTAAAAAACAGATTCTACCCGACTCGCTTCATAATTTCATAGCGCGGCGCATTATTGATAGCGCAGGCCTTGGGATACTTGTATTTGGCGGCTTCTTGCTGACAGCATTACTAACCTATAGCCATACCGATCCTTCTGTGAATACTGCGATTAGTAAAAATGCCGAAATACACAACATTACAGGTCCCTTTGGGTCAAGCATCTCCGACATTCTGGCACAAAGCTTTGGCTTAGGCGCAGTTATATTGGGCTTACTGCCTATCATATGGGGGCTGCGTATGTTCAAGCGTAAACCAATCCGTAATATTATCTTACGTGTTTCGGCATATCTTTTTGCCACGATCAGCCTATCTGTGGGCTTAACTCTCTTTCCCGCAGGAACATTATTAGACCAGCCATATTTAGGGGGTAGCGCAGGCATGCTGGTGACCAACGCCATTTCAGGAACGCTGCCGACGAACTTTGCGGCGATTGCACATGTCGTCGTGCCCTTAATTTTCCTTTTCAGCGCAATCATTATGACCGCCATAGCGACAGGCCTGCAAAAAGAAGAATGGGCGCATATATATCGCCGCGCCCTCAATATACTCATCTTCACAGCGCAGATTATTTTTTATGCCGCCAGCGGATTTAAATATTGGCTACAAAAACATGGCGCATTTGAACGTAGCGCTGCCCGCACGCAGCCACGCAAATTTACATTGCCTAAGCTAAAAGCATTTAAACCGCAGGAAGGCGCCAACAAACCGTCGCAAAAAACACTGCTCGCACCGCAAGGTAACGCGCAACAACAAGAAATAGCCGACAGGCAAGACACCACATCTACCGCGCCTATGGCCAGTGTTTCACGTGAAACAAGCCCGCCCTCAAGCGCCGAGCCGAAAAAATCATTTAAAGTGATGACCCCGAAGAAACAAGAAAAAGACTCGTCATCAACCAGCCAGATATCGTTTGCCTTAGACAGCAATAGCGAATGGGAATTACCGTCTATAGATTTACTTTCAGAAACGCCGAAAGAGAATGCAAATGTCGAGGCCGATACAAAACTTCTTGAATCAAACGCCGCTCTTTTGCAAGATGTTTTAAGCGATTTTAATGTCAAAGGCGAAATCAGCGCAATCCACCCTGGGCCCGTGGTCACCTTATATGAACTTGAACCAGCACCGGGCACGAAATCATCTCGCGTTATCAACCTTTCAGATGATATTGCCCGCTCTATGTCCGCAGTGTCTGTCCGCGCCGCCGTTGTGCCAGGTAGGAATGTGATCGGCATAGAATTGCCTAACAAAGTACGTGAAACTGTTTATATGCGTGATTTATTACAAAGCCGCGACTATAATAAAACCTCCGCGCATTTACCGCTGATCCTCGGCAATGATATTGGCGGGCACGCTGTTATTGCCGATCTAAGCAAAATGCCCCATTTACTTGTCGCTGGCACAACAGGCTCTGGTAAGTCCGTTGCTGTCAATACGATGATTCTTTCGCTGCTTTTCCGCTTACCACCTGAAAAATGCCGCTTTATTATGATTGATCCAAAAATGCTCGAATTATCCGTTTATGATGATATTCCGCATTTGCTCGCCCCAGTTGTCACAGAGCCTGGCAAAGCGGTTGTTGCGCTTAAATGGGTCGTCCAAGAAATGGAAAACCGCTACCGCTCTATGTCAAAACTCGGCGTGCGTAATATTGACGGTTATAATAAGCGTATAAATGAAGCTACAAAAAAAGGTGAAGTTCTTTTACGCAAGGTGCAAACAGGCTTTGACGCAGAAACAGGCCGCCCAACTTACGAAGATCAGCCCTTAGAACTTGAAGAACTACCATATATTGTCGTCGTCGTAGATGAATTTGCCGATTTAATGCTTGTCGCTGGTAAGGATGTTGAGAACGCCATTCAGCGCCTAGCACAAATGGCGCGCGCCGCCGGTATTCACCTTATCATGGCAACGCAGCGCCCATCTGTTGACGTTATTACAGGTGTGATTAAAGCGAACTTCCCGACACGCATAAGCTTTTCTGTCACCTCAAAGATTGATAGCCGCACAATCCTTGGCGAAGGCGGCGCAGAACAATTACTTGGCATGGGTGATATGCTTTATATGGCTGCGGGCGGGCGCATAACCCGTGTCCACGGCCCATTTGCGAGTGACCGTGACGTTGAAAAAGTCGTCAAACATATCAAATCACAAGGCGCACCAGCTTATCTTGATGAAATTACCGATGATGCGCTCGAAGGCAGCCTAGACCTCGATGGTGAAGGCGGCGGCGCAGAAGTAGACGAGCTTTACGACAATGCTGTTGCCATCGTTGCACGCGAACGCCGTGCTTCGACAAGCTATATCCAAAGGCATTTGCAAATTGGTTATAACCGTGCGGCGCGTATTATTGAAGAAATGGAACGTCAAGGCGTCGTCGGCCCTGCCAATCACGTTGGTAAACGGGAGATTCTTGTCGGCGATCATGGCGGTGAATATTAAGCGCTGCCCTAAACATCATTTTTTAGAGCCAGAAAGTTAAAATTTTCTGGCTTTTTCATATTAATTAACGTATATAAACAACCATGATGAACAAAGAATATGATGTAATTGTTATTGGGGGCGGACACGCAGGTACAGAAGCCGCAGCAGCGGCTGCGCGCAGCGGCGCCCAAACCGCCCTTGTCACCCATAAACTTGACACTATTGGTGTCATGTCCTGTAACCCTGCCATTGGCGGCTTGGGCAAAGGCCATTTGGTGCGCGAGATTGACGCTCTTGACGGGATAATGGGGCGTGCTATTGATAAAGGCGGTATTCAGTTCCGTATGCTCAATGCCTCTAAAGGCGCCGCAGTCAGGGGGCCGCGCGCCCAAGCAGACCGCAAATTATACCGCGAAGCTGTACAGAACTTGATTAAAGCACAGGATAACTTAGCCCTCATCGAAGGTGGCGTTGATGATCTGATTATTGAAGACAATAAAATCGCCGGCATCATCACTGAAAGCGGCGATACCATCCGCGCAAGCGCTGTTGTTCTAACAACAGGCACATTTCTACGTGGCATCATTCATCGCGGCTTAGAACAAAGCCCCGCTGGGCGCATCGGCGAAAAACCCGCCGTAAAACTCGGCGAAACGCTCGAAAAACTTGGCTTGCCTTTAGGTCGCCTCAAAACGGGTACACCCGCACGCCTCAACGGCAAAACGATTAACTGGGATGTCTGCGAGCCACAGCCAGGTGACACACCTGCCGTACCGTTTTCATTCATGAATACAGAAATCGCGACACCGCAGATAAAATGTTACATCACCTATACAAGCGAAGACACACATAAAACTATACGTGACAATATCGACCGTGCCCCGATATATTCAGGGCAAATTGAAAGTAAAGGGCCACGTTACTGCCCTTCTATCGAAGACAAAATCATGCGCTTCGCCGATAAAGACCGTCATCAAATATTTTTAGAGCCTGAAGGGCTAGATGATGATACCGTCTATCCAAATGGCATTTCAACATCGTTGCCGATTGATGTGCAAGATAGCTTTATCCGCAGCATCAAAGGTCTTGAAAATGTTGAAGTCCTTGAATATGGCTACGCCGTAGAATATGATTATTGTGACCCACGCGATTTAAAACCGACCTTAGAATCTTCGCGTGTTAACGGTTTGTATCTTGCTGGACAAATTAATGGCACAACTGGCTATGAAGAAGCCGGCGCTCAAGGCTTAATGGCAGGCATAAATGCTGCATTAAGCACTAAACAAGGCAACGCACCCTTTATTCTCGACCGCGCAGAAGCCTATATAGGTGTCATGATTGATGATTTAATCACCCGAGGCGCACCAGAACCATACAGAATGTTTACATCACGCGCCGAATACCGCCTACGCCTGCGTGCAGATAATGCGGATCAACGCTTAACGCCGCGCGGTATCGAGATTGGCTGTATCTCCCAGCAACGCCAAGATGTATGGAACAACAAAAAGGCTGCGCTTGATAGTGCGCGCGCGATGATGAATCAACGTCTAAAAATATCACCAACAGCGCTTGTAAAACATAACATCACGATCAAGCAAGACGGCAAAGTGCGTAGCGCATCCGAGCTATTGGCCTACCCTAACATTGGCTGGGCTGATCTTATCGCCATCTGGCCTGAGATTAATACCATAGCCGCTGATATGCGTGAACAAATTGAAATTGACGCCATTTATGCGGGCTACTTATCGCGTCAAGACGCAGATATTACAGCGTTTAAGAAAGATGAATCGCTGCTTATTCCTGAAGGCCTTGATTATAAAGGCGTTGGCTCATTATCAAACGAGATTATCCAAATACTCAGCCAAGCACGCCCTGCTACTATTGGGGCTGCGTCACGCTTACCTGGCATCACCCCCACAGCTATTGTCGCTATATTGCGCCACTTGAAGCGTAAAGAGGCGGCGTAATGGTAAACCAAAGCGACTCCTATTTAGACGCATCCAGCGTCACTGTTTCACGTGAAACAGACGCAAAGCTACACAGCTATAATGCAATGCTCCATAAATGGCAAAAAGCCGTAAATATTGTTAGCCCGTCAACTTTGCATGATTCGCTTAATCGTCACTTCATTGATTCGCTGCAGATTTTACCCCTGCTGCCAAAAGAAACTAAAACCTTATATGATTTAGGCAGCGGCGGTGGTTTCCCTGGTATGGTGCTTGCTATTGCAGCCCCTGAAATAAATGTAAGCCTTATTGAATCTGACCGTAAAAAATGCAGCTTTCTTTCCAGTGTTTCACGTGAAACAAAAAGCCCCGTTACAGTTGTCAATACCCGCATAGAAGCGGCTGATTTGCCCGCGCCTGACGTCATCACGGCCCGTGCGCTTGCTGACCTTTCCTTGCTTTTTTCATGGTGTCTTGCTTGGGCCGAGGAAAACCCTGACCTTGTGTTGATCTTCCCCAAAGGGCGCAACGCTACGCAAGAAATAGCGCAAGCAGAAGAGCTCTATAGTTTTGAATATCAAGAAATCGTATCAAAAACCAGCGATGAGAGCGCCATTATCATTGTGCATAAACTCTGTGCAAGACTCCCTAACGCTTGACCAACACCCCATAAATTTGATTCAATAGCATTAATTCATCACGATAAAGCAGGCCAAAATACAAAAAAATTGTATTGGGTGCTGTCAAAAAACTCGAATAAACGAAATGGTGTATCAATGGTCAAGAAAAGCACACTTCCAAAAGTTTTTATGCGTCGCCCAAAAGTTAAAGGTAAGAACGCCACATTAAAAATACCGCGCTTACTTGCTGTCGCCAACCAAAAGGGCGGCGTTGGCAAAACAACCACAGCCATTAATTTGGCCACCGCATTATGCGCCGTCGGGAAATCTGTCCTGTTAATTGATCTTGACCCGCAGGGCAACGCTTCAACAGGCCTTGGTGTGCGCCGCAGCGCCATTCGTAAAAGCTCGTATGATTTATTGTTTGAAAACGCTAATCCTGCTGAGGCTGGGGTGGCAACAAAAGTGCCCGGACTTTATGTCTTGCCTTCGTCTATACATTTGTCAGGCGCAGAAATTGAACTTGTCACCGCAGAACGCCGAGAATTTCGCTTGCGCGAAACGTTAAGACAGCCCTTGCCATATGATTATGTCATAGTCGACTGCCCGCCATCACTAAACCTACTAACATTAAATGCTTTTGTTGCCGTAGATTCCGTAATTGTGCCACTACAATGTGAGTTTTATGCGCTTGAAGGCCTTTCGCAGCTGACAAAGACAATTGAACGCGTCAAACGCACCTACAACCCCAATCTTAACATTCATGGTGTATTGCTCACTATGTATGACCGTCGTAACAACCTCTCGGCTATGGTGGCAGATGATGTGCGCAAATATTTTGGTGATACCGTCTATAAGACTGTAATACCGCGTAATGTGCGTTTATCAGAGGCGCCATCTTTTGGACTGCCTGCAATTATTTATGACATGAAAAGCCCAGGCGCACATGCCTATATTCAGCTCGCAGGTGAAATACTCCGTCGTGAGAAGAAATTTATGGCTGCGAACACACAAAATGTCGCTTAGGTTAAACCATTCAAGAAAACAGCATAGTTTACGTTAAGAAAAGGAAGTTCATTATGGATGAAGAAGAAACTTTATCCCCTAACAAACGCGGCTTGGGGCGTGGCCTATCAGCCTTATTCGAAGATGAAGAGGGTGTATATCCGCAAGCAGACGAATTTGGCCACACGCCAGGGCTAACACGCATGGAATTGCCAATAGAGCAATTGCAAGCGGGGCAATTTCAGCCGCGCCGTGTCTTTGACAGCGAAAACCTCAAGCAATTAGCTGAATCAATAGCGACGCACGGCATTTTACAGCCCATATTAGTGCGCTCAATTGACGCTAGCGACGAAATATTTGAAATCATTGCGGGTGAACGCCGCTGGCGCGCCGCACAAATTGCGCAAATTCATAATGTACCCGTTATCATCGCCCAAATGGAAGACGATCAAGCATTAGAAATAGCCTTAATTGAAAATTTACAGCGTGAAGATCTCAATCCACTTGAAGAAGCCGAGGGCTATCAACGTTTAATGGATCAGTTTAGCCACACGCAAGGAAAACTCTCCGCTGTGATTGGCAAAAGCCGCTCACATATTGCGAACACATTACGCTTATTAAACTTGCCGGAAAACGTGCAAGCTTTTGTTAATGATGGCAGCCTCAGTGCCGGTCACGCCCGCGCCCTGATTACCGCTGAAAACCCTTATGCATTAGCAAAAACCGTGGTTAATCAAGGTCTTTCAGTACGTGAGACAGAGCGCCTTGCTAAAGAAACAAAGGCTGATTACGATAAAAAGAAAGACAAAGCGCCAGCCCCTAAAAAGCAAAAGAAATCTGCAGACACGCTCGCCCTTGAAGAAGAGATCAGCAATAAACTTGGCATGGATGTCACAATTGACGTTAAATCAGGCCAAGCTGGACAAATTAAAATCAACTTCGCAAATTATGATCAGCTTGATGATGTCATTCATCGCTTATCTCATGCCAGCTAAGCTAGGGACAAAGCCATTGTGATGCAAAAAAACATTACACAAAACACTTCTCTTGCCAGCTGTTTGCGCATAAAGCCCCGTCAGAAAACCCACTTTAAAGATATCTCATTCGATATCTTTAAAGTCAGTGCCTTGCAGCTTAAATACCGCAAAAAAGTAGCCCTATTATGCTTCGCAGCAGCCATGATATTGAGTTTTTCTAAACCTGCCGCATTACAAAACCTTTCTTTACCGACACTATTAACACGGCTAGAAATGGGCGGCTTTATATTTGCAGCAGTGCCTTTGTTGGCTATTGCCTATATCATTGAGCGCGTGGTCAGCCTTAATAATAGGGTAAAGGGGCAGATAAGCCCGTTATATAGCACAATATTCATTGCACCACCGCTCATAGTTACGGCGCTTGATAGTGGCGCATTGGGCGCGCCTTATAACATTTTAAACCTGTTTTTCTTTGCCGCGGCAACCGCATTGCTTTGGCCGAGCAAAAAAAGGCGCTCTTATTACACAAAAAAACATATTGACAAAAGAACAAAATAGGAACATAGTCAGCCTCATAAACACCACCATTCTATCTGCCGCAACGCTGTAACATGCTTGCGGCATTTTTTTGTGGCGAAATAACACAGCTCATTAACACAGCAAAGAAAGGGCAGAATATGACCTCACTCCTCCCCCAAGACACAAATGGCAACCCGATCCCTACATTAAGATTGAAAGATAGCGGCGCCCATAAGATTAACACGACAACGGTTAGCGCGAAAAATATTGCGGCTTTTAACACGGATACTGATGTCATTGGCGTTTATGCAACAGAAGATAGCTACATCAAAATCGGCGCAAGCGATATTAGCGCCAATGATGGCGATCACTTCTTACCAGCAGGTACATATTTTGACCTTGCAATTGGCCCGAACGATGACTCACAGAATGCTTATCTCGCCGCAATAACTGCGGGCGGTAATGGTATTATATACATATCTGAAAAGGCCTAAAGGCAGAATTACATTGCGGCGCGTGATTTTAAGGCGGTAGAGATTGTGCCCTCATCAAGATAATCAAGCTCACCACCAATAGGCACGCCATGCGCAAGACGCGATATGGTCAAACCACTTTGCACTGCATTAATTTCATCTGCTAAATAATGCGCTGTGGTTTGGCCATCCACCGTTGCGCCCATCGCCAAGATAACCTCCTTGACGCCGCCGGCCTTTAAACGCATCAACAAGCTTGGGATGTTTAAATCTTCGGGTGACACGCCCTCTAATGGCGAAAGTACGCCACCAATTACATGGTAGCGACCATTAAAGCTTTGGGTACGTTCGACTGCCCAAATATCTGAGACCGATTCAACAACGCAAAGCAGTGCTTCGCTGCGCTTTTCATCGGTACAAATCGCGCAAGGTGAAATTTCATCAATATTGCCACAGAAATCACATTCAACGATTGAATCACGCGCCTTTTGTAACGCATTAAGCAGCGGCGTAAGCGCCGCATCTTTGTTTAACAATAAATGTAGCGCTGTGCGCCGCGCTGAACGTCGCCCCAAGCCCGGCAAGGCTGAGAGCTGCTTCATCAAAGTTTCTAATGCACTTAATGGTGATGTCATTTATTTACTTACTTTTTATCTTCTTTGGTTTGCTTTAAAAATCGCGCAAGATTTTCTTCGTCAAAATGCACAAATGCTGCGCATGCGTTATTATCCAATGCAAAGTCCCGGATGTCCATAACCATAGCGGGCGGACCTGATATATATATACGTTTATCTGCTAGGCCCCCCTTTAAGTGCTGTGCTGCCAGCGCCACTAGGGTACTTTCTTGTACATGATCCACACCATGTGTATTATCGCCCAATACATCCGTACAAAAATAGCTCCGCAGCCCTGAAAGGCGCTCACCATAAAAACAAAGCTCTTCACGCATATAAAGCGCTCCTAAGTCGCGCCCACCGATAAAAACATCAACCCCGCGCGTAAATTTTTCTGCCGCAAGGCGCTGTAAAATCGCCCGCATCGGTGCGTAGCCTGTGCCCCCTGCAAACATCAAAATATCACGCGATGCATCATCAATAAAACAAATATCACCTGCCGCTTGGGATAAATATAGCGTCTGGCCTATATTCTTCTCATCACAAATTGCAGCGCTAAAACCTTGCCCTGTATGGCGGATATGGAATTCTAAATAATCGCTCTCTGGGGCAGAAGCTATCGAATAGGCGCGCATATCAGTGCTTCGCGGTGAGAGCCCCAATGCACAATACTGCCCCGCGCTGAACGAAAAGACGTCCCCCTCACCGGTACCCTTAGGCGGCGTTATGCGCAATTCATAAATATCATCACCTAGGCGCAAAACAGATAAAAGCTTTGCCTGAAAACGCGGCATATGCGAGTTATTCATTATATTCTTCGCCAGCTTTTTTCGGTTTCAAGTAATAAAATAAGCCATCTTCAAAAACAGGGTCAAAGTCAACATCAAGCAATGCGACCTCGGTAATATTGCCCAATGAATCGATAACGCGCCATTTCTGCAGCGCAAATGATTCTTCATCAAAACCAAGGATTAACTGCCCCGCCCCTGGATCATCTTTTTGCGTCAAGCTAATCTGCACCAATCCAGCCGCATGCATAATCCGATCAACCTGCACATCGCCTGAAAGCGCTATCCGATCGCGTAGTAAGAAATCAGCCAAAGTCGTGCCGATTGGCGCGTTGCTTTGCTCCCCTAATGCATCATCATAAAAATAGATAAACCGGCCATCGGCAACGATGAAATCTTTCACTGGTGGGTCAAAATTAAAGCGCAATTTACCGGGTCTGTTTAAATAAAACGTCCCGCGCAGCTCTGTGCCATCATTAGCCGTCATCACAAAGCGTGCTTTTAAATGTTTTAAAGCATTTAAATAGGCCTCCGCCTTGATGATTTCGGGCGCAGTGGCTTGCGGTGACGACCCTGCATGTGCTTGCTGCGCAGGAAAACCTAGAGAAAAAGCGTTCCCCGCCATAACAAGGCCAATAAGAAGAAGAGTTTTGAAAGAGCGTTTGAACATAAAATACACTTTGATTATTAATAAGCTTTCTTACTGATATATATTTTAATAGCCTCAAATACAAGCATCGCGACGCATAAACCGTCCACGCGATCATGAAAATCAGAATAAATAGCGGATTCTTTTGCCCTTAAGCCGCTAAAAAGGTTGAGAACACCCCCGCACCATGCTATTGAGAATCTAGGAAAACTGTAACTTTAAAGATAAAAAAGAAATACACATCATGCGCAATTTAAAAACATTATCACTTTTAGCCACAACCCTTATATTTACAGGCTTTGTGGGCGGCTGTAGCGTCTTTGAAAAAGGCGAAGCAAAATACCCAACAGGTTATGACCGCTCTGTTACTGGTGATGATAATATTTATGAAGAGCCAGAAGGTATTTTCGGCAGCAATGGCTTGAATTTATTCGGCAAAGATGACAAGTCCAAAAACCAAGGCTCTGCCATTGGCGTTAACAGCTATCTATGGCGCGCGGCGCTTGATACAGTTTCTTTCATGCCACTTGCAAGTGTTGACCCCTTTGGCGGCGTGATTATCACCGATTGGTATATTGACCAAAACGCGCAAAATGAGCGCCTCAAGCTTAACGTCTTCATTTTAAGCGAGCAGCTAAAAGCTGATGGCATCCGTGTCCGCGTTTTCCGTCAGGTGAGAACTGCGCAAGGCTGGAGCGATACAAGAGTGACAGACGACACGGCGCGTAAAATGGAAGATGCTGTGCTAACCCGCGCGCGTCAATTACGCATTGCAAGCGGCGGTGAAAATTAAGCCCCGCTTAAAACGCGCCCACACAACACACATCGAAGAGCATATAAGAGCATAGAAACATTATGGATCGTTACAATATTCAGGAAACTGAAAAAAAATGGCAAAGCCTATGGGCTGATGAACAAGCCTTCACAACAGAAGATCACGTTGAGGGCAAAGAAAAATATTACGTCCTTGAAATGTTCCCTTACCCATCAGGCAAAATCCATGTTGGTCACGTTCGTAATTACACATTAGGCGACGTTGTGGCGCGTTTCCGTAAAGCCGAAGGTTATAATGTTGTTCACCCAATGGGCTGGGACGCCTTTGGCCTGCCAGCAGAAAATGCCGCCATTGAAAATGGCCGCCACCCTGCCGAATGGACCTATGCCAACATCGCCGTTATGCGCGAACAGTTAAAAGCCATGGGGCTTTCCTTTGACTGGTCACGTGAGGTTGCGACCTGTTCACCTGATTATTACCGCCATGAGCAAAAAATGTTCCTCGATTTCTTTAAGAACGGCCTGGCTTACAGAAAAGAATCTGTCGTCAACTGGGACCCTGTAGAAAATACAGTCCTCGCCAATGAACAAGTGGTCGATGGCTGCGGTTGGCGCTCTGGCGCGCCAGTTGAACGCCGCACATTAAATCAATGGTTTTTGAAAATTTCACAATATGCTGATGAATTACTCGAAGGCCTTGATGAGCTTGGTGGCTGGCCTGAAAAAGTCCGTACTATGCAAGATAACTGGATCGGCAAATCACAAGGCCTGCAGTTTAAGTGGGATATTAACAACTATGATGAAGATGTAGAAGTCTTCACCACCCGCCCTGACACTATTTTTGGCGCATCATTTGTTGCCATTGCACCTGACCATCCGCTGGCAGAAAAACTGGCTGGTGATAAAGACGGCTTTGCGTCATTTATTCAGCAATGTCAAGCGCTCGGGACATCAGAAGCGGCGATTGAAAAGGCCGATAAGCTCGGCTTTGATACCGGCTACGCCGTCAGTCACCCTTTCGTTGAAGGCCTAAACCTGCCGCTCTATATCGCTAATTTCATCTTAATGGATTACGGCACCGGCGCTATTTTCGGTGTTCCCGCTCACGATCAACGTGACTTTGAATTTGCGACGAAATACGGCCTTGCGATCAAGCCTGTTGTTATTCCCGAAGGCGAAGACGCGGCAAGCTTTAAGCTAGAGGACAAAGCCTATTCAGGTGATGGCAAGCTTGCGAATTCTGATTTTTTGGACGGTTTAGAAATTGAAGTGGCGAAATCGCTGGTCATATCAAAAATCGAAGAAAAAAATATGGGACAGGGCAAAACCCAGTACCGTATTCGTGACTGGGGCGTATCGCGTCAACGTTATTGGGGCTGCCCTATACCGATGATCCACTGCGCAGATTGCGGCGTTGTCCCAGTGCCAGAAGATCAGCTGCCAGTAACCCTGCCAGAAGATGTGAGCTTTGAACAGGCCGGCAGCCCATTGGCAAACCACCCGACATGGAAAAATACAAGCTGCCCAGAATGTGGCAAGGACGCACAGCGCGAAACCGACACATTTGACACATTCTTTGAATCAAGCTGGTATTTTGCCCGTTACTGCGATGCGCAAAACGCTGACAAAGGCTTTGCAAAAGATAAAGCGGATTACTGGCTACCCGTTGACCAATATATTGGCGGCGTTGAACATGCGGTCATGCATTTGCTTTATGCACGTTTCTTTATGCGCGCGCTCTCAGCTTGCGGTTATACCGATGTCAAAGAACCGTTTAAGGCGCTCTACACACAAGGCATGGTCAACCACGCGACTTATAAAGACGAAAGCGGTAAATGGGTCTTCCCAAATGATGTTGTGAAACAAGATGATGGCAGCTTTAAACACGCCACAACCGGTGAGAAAATCACCGAAGGCGCCGTGATTAAAATGTCCAAATCCAAAAAGAACGTCATTGACCCGCAAGAAATCATGGATAGCTACGGCGCAGATGCTGCGCGGCTCTTTATCCTTTCTGATTCACCGCCAGACCGCGACCTTGAATGAAGGTGCATGGCGCTTCATAAATAAATTTTATGCCACTACGCAAGATTTTATTAAGGCACAACACAGCCTTGATGCAGATGCACCATCAGGACTCTCAGATGACTCGAAAACGTTGCGTGCTTTGACCCATAAGACCGCTGCGCAAATAAAAGACGACATCACCAACTTTCACATGAATAAAGCTGTGGCGCGTTGCCGCGAACTTTATAATGCAATTACGGGTTTCAAAGCCGTGAATGACGATGATAACTGGGCGTTAAAAGAAGCGCTTGAATATCTCATCCGCGTCATGAACCCGATGATCCCGCATGTCACAGAACAGCTTTGGCAAGATTTTGGCCATACAGAAAACTTATATGACGCGCCGTGGCCGCTCACTGATGAAAGCCTCATTGTCGAAGATACTGTTAATATCGCCATTCAAGTAAACGGTAAATTGCGCGCCACCATTAAAATGGCTAAAGATATTGAAAAAAGCGATGCCGAAGATAGCGCATTGCGTGAACCTGCTGTCCAGCGCGCAATTGAAGGCAAAACAATTCGCAAAGTCATTGTTGTTCCAGGGCGCGTTGTCAATGTGGTTGTCGCATAAATAAGGCAAATTAAGGATAAAGTGTAATGAAAAATGCAAAAAAACCATATCAAATAAGACTCTATTTTTTAGGGGTTTTTGCGGTTTTATTTTTGCTTTCTTCATGTGGTTTTCAACCGATTTACGGCAATATCGGCACCAGCACTAATCAGGCGAATACCGAAGAATTAATGCGCCGCATTGATATTGGCCTCATTAATGATCGTAAGGGGCAGTTTTTGCGCAACGCCCTTATTGACCGCCTACATAACAGCGCTAGCCCTTTAGCGCCGCTTTATACTTTGCAACTGACAAATATTTCAGAAGCAAAGCGTAATCTTGATGTCACCAAAGAATCAGATGCCACAATCGCCAATTTAAAATTAAGCACTGAAATGACCTTTATACGCAAAAGTGATGGCAAAGTCCTGCTGAAGAAAAACATATGGTCGACAACGAGTTACAATATATTAGAAAGCCAATTTACCACGCGCGTCTCACAAAACTACGCGCGTGAAAATGGTTTGAAAAATCTTGCAGAGCAAATAGAGCGACAAGTAAGCCTCGCGCTTAACGCACAAGACGCCGTTGCAGAACAAAGAAAATAAGGCATATAAAGGCCCAAATAAAACATGAAAATAGCCGCCAGAGACATTAATAATTTTGTGAAATCGCCAAATCCACAGGCGCGTGTTATTCTGCTCTATGGCCCAGAGCGCGGCCTACTGTCTGAACGCTTAGACACCATGGGCAAAACTATCTGTCCTGATCTTAACGACCCTTTTAACGTCATTAAGCTCGATGCAAGCCAGATCATCGAAGACCCCGCACGGCTTATGGACGAAGCACAAGCCATATCTATGATGGGAGGCGACCGCCTCATTATTATACGTGATGCAGGCAATACACTCACCACGTCTCTGAAGGCCTATCTAAAAACGCCATCACAGGAAAGCCTTGTCTTAATTGAAGGCGGGGATTTAGATGCGCGCTCATCACTGCGTCTTTGCTGTGAAAAAGATAAAAATGCCGCGGCCATTCCATGTTACATGGAAAGTGACCGCGATATAGCAGGCGTCATTCGCGAAAAACTTACCGCTTATGGTATAAACCCTGACCGTGATGCAGTGACCTACCTATCACAAAACCTGACTGGTAACCGTAATTTCATGTATGCGGAACTTGAAAAGATTGCATTATACCTTGGGGCATTTCGCGCTGATTTCACAGCACCGCAGCCCTTAAATTACGAACTTGCAGCCACCATTATCAGTGATGGCGGCAATGTGAATTATGATGATTTAATTTATGCGCTTTGCGATGGTCAAAAAGATAAGGCGCTCGGCGCTTTTGACCGCCTTGTCGCCGAAGGTACAGAGCCTATTGCCATACATCGCGCCATTCAGCGCCACTTAAGACGGCTTTTAGTAACCAAAGAGCGCGTCCTTGCCGGCAGCACAATATTTGAAGCAACTAAAAAACTTAAGCCGCCATTGTTTTTTAAAGTGCAAGACCAATTCTCCCGCCAAGTGCAGAATTGGTCAAAGCCGCGCCTTGTACAAGCTATTGGGCGCATTAATGATGTAGAGGCGAAATGCAAAACCACGGGCTATAACAATATCACCCTCACCGCGCAAACCATTCTTGCGCTCGCGAAATAAGAAAAATTATATGCGCCCGCAGCTATATATAGCTGCTCTATATGCAACAAAAAACGCAGCTAAAACCATAGCTGCGTTTTCCTGTTTGTTCGTTTATTGATTCTACGCGAGATACTAAAACTTGTAATTTACACCGAATGAAACAATAGCAACGTCTCCTTCTGTTTCACCGTTAATATCAACAGATGCTGTTTGACCGCCGCCATAGTTAAAGTTTCTGGTTAGGTCAATTTTTTCTTCGCTAATATCAATATATGTACCGGCAATATCAAAAGAGACTTTGTCATTTAACTTATATGTTGCACCTAATGAATACCAGTTACGGTCGCCATCTGGCGTACGTGTCGAACGATAGCCATCTTCAGTTGGCGTTTCATCATATTGGAAACCTGCTTTTAATTCCCACTGGTCATCAAGCTTATATTTAAACCCTAAAGCCGCCGCAACAGTATCTTTATAATTTTGCGGTGTCGTTGATGTTGTACCTGTAAGCAAACGCACTGGTATATCATCAAACTCTGACCAACCAAACCAAATCAAATGACCTTGAACGGTAAGCTTATCTGTAATGTCATATGCCGCAGCGCCTGTCACCATATTGGGCAAATCAAGTTCCGCGCCGCCTGGGATTGTATTAATCGCCCCGCCATTTGGCGCGACAATAACAACGCGGCCCTCTAAGTCATGGGCGACGCCATTACGGTAATGTAAACCAACGCGCCAGTCATCATTTGGCGTCCATAAAACACCTGCATTATAGCCAAGTGAAATATCATCACCCGACAAGTCTTGACGGCCATCTGTTGAAACAGATGGGCCTGTTGCCGCTGGTGTTGGCAATGCGTTTTCTAAATGCGCATCTGCATATTGCACATCAATACCAACGCCAAAGGAAAGCTTGTCATTCATTTTCCATGATACTGTTGGTGCAAAATCCAAAACTTTCAAATTAGACTGCGTTGAATCGTAACGACCAAAATAATCATCATTATATTCATTGGTTAAACCAAATGGCGCAGTAAGCGCAAAGCCAACCCACCATGCATTATCGTCTGAAACAGGGTAGGCCGCATAAATATTTGGCACCAATGTCGGATCATATGGATTTGTACTATCACCGCCACTAAGCGCACCATTAAAACCGCCTGCTGTTGTCGCTGTCGAGCCTTTATTTTTCAGTTTTGCATTTGGTATTAAAAGATTTGAACCAATTTGTACCTGTGCACGATCAAGATGTGCAAGACCTGCTGGGTTATAATATGCCGTTGATGCATCGACAGGATCAGCTGCCGCGCCCGCAAAAGACATACCCTGGTGATATGTTGATTGTTCTTGAATGTAGAAGCCTGCTGCTTGCGCGTCCTGCATGGCTGAAAAGCTAACGCCAATCAAAGCTAACGCGGCGCATGATAGTGATAAATTACGCATAATTATTCCTCTCTTTAATATGTCCCCAAACGAATCGTCTTCGTTAGAAATACTAAGCGGAATTTTAATATATATAGTAGGGGCTGAACAGGGCTCAGCTGTGCTGCATTGCAACGTATGCAGGAAAACATGATAAAGCGCGTGCATATAACGTGCTTAATACGCTCCTATGATGAAACTTTTCAAACAAAAATTTAAGGTAATAAATGCGTTAAATCTTGCCCGATAAGGTCCGCATCATCATCAATACGATACATTGCACGCAGCTTATTTTCTTTTGTAAACAAATAGATATATGAACTATGATCCATCGTATATTCAGACATTGTTTCATCTTTCACTTTGCTGGCGAAAACTTTATAATCTTGCAGCACCGCTTCAATTTGCAATTGTGATCCCGTAAGGCCAATTAAGCGCGGGTGAAATAAATCTGTATATTCTTTTAAAACTTCGGGGCGGTCACGTTCTGGGTCAATCGTAATGAAAACGAGGTCAAGCTGCTCTTGCTGCGCAGCGGGCAGTGCCTTAAATGCTCGCACAATTTTCGCGAGTTCTGTCGGGCAGATTGCTGGACAGTAAGTGAAGCCAAAATAAACGAGGCGGTAAGGGCGCTGTAAGTCTTGGTCGGTAAAAACTGCGCCATTTTCATCAAGTAACTCAAATGCGCCGCCTATAGTCGAACCGGTAATCTCACGGGGTGATTTATATGCCTTGTCAACATTGCCGCTTTGCGCAAAAAAAGCACTATAAACGCCAAAGGCGCATAAAAGCGAGCTGATGGTAACTAATAAAAACTTCTTATTCATATTATGCTTCCTTGATTTTTTGCCAGAGCGGATCTTTAAGTTCGGCGCAAATGTCCTTATGTGCATTTAATTCTTCATCTGATGGCGTGAACACTCTGGGCGCTCTATATGGGCGCGCCTTAATAAGTTCAATAGATTCATCACCATTATCATTATTCTGCCCCGCGCCCTTATCGGCCAAAGACAAGCCATGCTGACGTCCGCCCATTAATTCCAAATAAACTTCCGCCAATAATTCCGCATCAAGCAAGGCGCCGTGTAATGTCCGTCCCGTATTGTCAATTTGAAAGCGCCGACAAAGTGCATCCAAATTCGCAGGTGAGCCTGGGAACATGCGGCGCGCACGTATTAACGTATCTTCGACGCTGAGCATATTTATCGGCTTAAAACCAAAAAGTTCAATCTCAAAATTAATAAATTTGATATCAAATGCAGCATTGTGAATCACTAATTTTGCATCTTTGATAAAATCCATAAATGCGCCGACAATTTCACCAAAAACTGGTTTATCCTGCAAAAACTCACTTGTAATGCCGTGAATAGCAACTGCATCCTCAGGCACGTCGCGCTCTGGATTAATATATTGGTGAAATGTCCGCCCTGATGGAATTTGATTAACCAGTTCAATACAGCCAATCTCAATAATACGGTCGCCATCAAGCGGATCAAAACCAGTTGTTTCTGTATCTAATACAATTTCGCGCATATTTTTCGCTCTTTCGCTCAGTTAGGGATGGGGCGTGTTTCTAATATGTTTAAGCGTTGTTTTCACTTGGTCAAACGTATCGGCCTTATTCAGCCCCGTATTAATCACAAAGTCAGCCAAGCGGCGTTTTTCTTGGTCAGGCATTTGCGTTGCTAATACTTTGTTGAAAATTTCTTCGCTCATATTCGGGCGCGCGAGAACGCGGCGTTTTTGTTCATGGAAAGGGGCTGAAACAACCAAAGTGAAATCAACGCGCAAATTTGCCCCTGTTTCAAAAAGCAGCGGAATATCAAGCACAACGCAATCAAGTCCATTATTACGCGCGGCTTTAATAAAGTCTTTTTGCGCTTTCCAGACAAAAGGATGAATAATGCCTTCTAAGCGCTTGCGTGCATCGGCATCATCAAAAACAATTTGGCGCAATGCCGCGCGGTCAATTTGATTACTGTTTTTTTTATCACTGCACGTTGGGAATTCTTGTAATACAGCGCCAACAGCCGCCCCGCCCCAAGCAAGAACATCACGCGCTTCTTGGTCTGAATCATGCACCGGCACGCCAAGGCGCGTAAACATATTCGCCGTTGTCGATTTTCCCATACCAATAGAACCGGTTAAGCCAATGACTTTCATTTCAAAACTCTTTTTGTAAGCGTTGCATCTACTTCGGGCAAAATACCATACCAAAATTCAAATGCGCGCTGCGCTTGATATAATAACATGCCAATACCCTGAACTGTTTTATTACCGCGATTTGCCGCATTTTGCAATAATGCAGTTTGCAGCGGCGCATAGACAATGTCATTCACCAGCGCACCAGCGGGCAGGGATGAAAGGTCCATATCTAAATTTGGTTTCCCCAACATTCCAAGTGATGTGGCGTTCACCAGTAACTTGCAACCTGCAAGTCTTTCTTGGCGCTCACCCCAAGGCGCTGCTTCCGCGCCGAATTCAGCTGCTAATTTTTGCGCGGTTTCAAAACTACGGTTAAAAATAATGATTTTCCCAGCCCCCGCAACCCGCAATGCATAGATCACGGCGCGCGCCGCACCCCCAGCGCCTAAAACGCAGACAGTTTCCCCGCGGACTGAAAAATCAGGATAACGGGCCAAAATGTTTTGCCAAAAGCCATAAGCATCCGTATTCGCGCCGATAATCTTGCCTTCGGGAGATTTAATCACTGTGTTTACAGCCTGAATATGCTGCGCAGAGGCATCAATTTCATCGCAAAAGGCGATAATATCTTGTTTATAAGGGGCGGTGACATTAAAACCCGCGATATTTTTATCCGCAATAAGTTTTTTTACATCAGCAGCAAAGTTTTCTATTTCTATTTCAACAATGCCATAAGACGCATTAATATGATGCTGATCCATCCAGTAATTATGAATGATCGGGGATTTGCTATGCGCAATAGGATAGCCAATAACAGCCGCATTTTTTACCATGAAAAAACCACATTCTTATATAATTCAAATTTATATTATTTAAGAACTTTAGTGTAATCAGGAAAGATCTTATCAGCAAGCTGTTGATCGCGAAACGGCACGTTACCAACATAACAAACCTCAAGGTCACGAATAATATGATAAAGATGTGCTTCGTTGATCGGGTTCTGCATTGATGAAAAATAAGGGTTTTTCATTATTTCAGGAATAATAGATGCAATATAAAAGCGCCCTTCAGGCAACGCAAAAAATTCTTCCAAAACCTCTTTGCGCAGCGGTTTATTTGCAAAAACGCGCTTATCTTCAGCGGCCGAAAATAAAATATCATCACAAATCTCAAGCGCAATACGGTCTGCCGTATTAATGCGTTCTTCATCTGCATACCACTGCTTAAAGGCAACCAATAATGCACTACCATCAAATAATGATGCAGGGTCATGCTCCAAAAAACGTGTGAATAGCATCGCCATATCACCTTTATCAGAACCTAAAATATGACGCCATAAAACGCTGTAGCCCGCACTTCTTAACTCCCAAGCAACTTGCAATGTCAGCGCTTCAATGTCAGCGGCGCGCATACGTTCCATTTTTAAAATGGTTTCAGGATGATAATCTTGATAATCAATCTCAGTTTTTTCTTCAAGCCAGACATCACGCAGTGCACGGATAAAATCACATACGATTGTATTCATAAAAAACGGTGAGCGTGATAATGATTTAATATCAAGCTGCGCTTTATTAATGCTCGCAATATAATGCTCTGTATTTAGAGACCATCCGAGGTTTTCAAGATTTTCAAAAGACATATGCCAATCAAAATGTACCGCATTTTTCAGTAATAACGCACCCGTTGGACTTAAATTAACAAGCGCGGCAACCCAGTATGCGGCATCATCATAATCAAGAATATTTTTTTGCAGATCAAGAACTTCGTCAAGTTCAAAGCCACGCACATTTTTAGTGATTTCTTCTAAGGCAATAGAGGGGATAACTGTGCAATCAATAACGTCTTTAGTATCACATAGATCATAAGACGCATTATAGCTGCTTACATTATCTGTAAGATCATAGTTTTGCGTGTAGCTTTTGGAAATTTGATTTCCATTCACATCATGCTCTATATCGCTATTATCATGCTCGCTCATATACTCTAAACCTAAATCATGTTCTTGGTCTAAATTGAACAACTTTATCTTGCTGTTGCTGTGACCCATCATCGATGAAGAAAACATTTTGTTGTGGCTTGTCATTTTTTGTATCCCGTAAACCCGAATTATCTAACCCGTTCTCAGAATGCAATTCCTGTTCCGCTTCCTTAAATGAGCGCTCAAACTTGATGAACCATAGGAAATTCGCGTTTGAGCGGTCCCTTACTTCAGTAAAAACTGGATCATTGAGGATCACGCTTGCATAAGGCTCAAGGTAATTTTTGCCGTAGCTTTGCTCACCAAGCTTTGAAAGTAGCTCAAACGCTATAGTTTTCGATGCGGCAGAATCTTCACCGAAGACATAACCCGTATATTCTGAAAGCATTTGCTGGATCAAAACTTTGTCTGTTTTGCGGCAACGTTCTGATAAAAACCACGCTTCAAATGCGGCTTGCGCAGCTTCACCATTATTCATTGTTCTAAAGTCAGCGCAGGCTTCGCGTGCATATGCACGGCCAATATCTGCGAGTGAAGAATGCTCAATATATGTCCAAACTGATTTTTCATCTGCCAGCTGCAATTCCCATGCAACGCGCACCATGAAAACATTTAAATCGGCAATTTGTGCACGATTAACGACAATCGCTTGGTCTGGGTGGAAATTTAACGGATTAATTAATGTACCGCTTTCTTTCTGCCAAAATCTTCTTAGTTCTTTCGCCAGTAACAAAATCGCATCTTCTGTGCTTATTTGTGAATTAAGAATTATTGTATTCATCTCTCTATTGAATTCTGCGTTATTGACAACGTCAGAGGTAACAACAGATACGCCTTTTTCACTTGCAAAATCATAATGCGCGGCAAAAATACGGCTTTTATTCATTGTTTCAAGGATAGTAGCAACATCCAAATTATTCTCGCTCCGCCCTGTAATACTTTTAATATTTTCAAGCAAAGCTTCTTCACGCCATAAAGGATTTCTATTAAAGCGTTTTGACATTTGGTCATATTTGTTTATTTGCTTTTCAATATTCAAAAAATCAGCGTTAAATTCGCTAAGTTCTTCTGAAAAAGATTCCATGAAGTTTTCATCTTCCTCAAGACTTTCTTCAAAATCCATATAAAAAAGCGGCTGGTTTCCAATATGCGTAGAACGCACTGGCTGGTCATTATTTAGACTATATGACACAACGCAATCCTTTTTCGGAGAGATCACTATTTCAATACTTGTATTTTCGTTTTCAATCGACATGGAACCCAACCATTTCTTTCTTTTCTTATTTTGGCTTATCGCCAATACACTACATTTACTTACCCACAAGGCCGCTTAGGACGGCTCTATGTCTTAATTATGCGTGCAGAGTGTTAATTCTTTCCTACCAAAATGAAGAAAAAAACACGAAAAACGGCAAAAAATGAGAAAAATTTCCCTTTTTTTGCAATATGTTAAAACATTATGAAAAATAAATAGTAAATATAGGTCCCCGTAATACAAATCTGAAAATCATTAGGCATGATCTCAAATAAAATTCAGGGCTATAAAAAGAAACTATAGGGGGGCTATTTCGCTATTGCCCAAAGCTGTCATCAATAATCGGCATATCTTCAACCAGAATTTCTTCCTCGGATATTTCTACCTGACCATTTTGATGAACTTTAATTTTTGCTTTCACAAGCGAATCTTTAAAAACAAAACATGCTGCACATTCAAAACTATTATTATCTTTAATCTGCAAAATCTCTATTGGGGTAATCATCGAAGATATTGCGCGACGGGCGGCAAGGGGCGGTTCCTCTTGCCAGTGAATATCATCAACGTTATCTAAAATAACAAAACGTCCATGACAACCACGCGCGAATTTAAAAAAGAATTTGATATATTCTTTGACATTATCAATTGTCAAATAAATGCCCAGCGCGTCATTAACACTATAAATACGCTCGCTGGAATATTCTAAAGCTTGGAAATCCTTATTTTCTTCATCTATCACATAAAAGCGGCTCATCGGCGGCATCGTCTTATTATCGCTTACCTCATATAAAAAATGCGCTGGATAAAAATCTATCGGGCAGCGAATCACTGTGCTGTTCTGCTCATCTAAGCTTTCTGTGCCTAATGAACCCGCAATAAAATTAAGAATCTCACTTTTTTGTTTATTTTCTAATTTTTCATAGACTTCTTGAAACATATGACCCACAGCACGTTACCATTAATATAAGTTCTTAAAAATATAACGTCTTCACATTTAGCGCAATCAAAGAATAGCTAGATAAACCGCTGTGGGCTAAATTGTGGGCAAGTATTGGATAAAACTGGGCATAACCATGTGGACAATAGTTACCCCCATTTACGGTCTTAACCATTCATTAACTTTTCCTCATGGCATAAATGAAATTTTTAACTGCGCATAAAGATTCTGAAAATAAACTGGACTCCGCATAAAATAAAAGAACTCTAAGGATCAATATATGTGGACAAAAAAGTGGGTAAAATTTAATCCCCATGACTCACAGTACCAATAACAACTAATACCTATTAAAATATATATATTCTTTTTATTAGTAATCTTATATCTTGGCTGACATGACAAAAAACATATTGAACACATTGAAAAAAATTAACGCCGATAAGCCACCCGTTTGGTTTATGCGGCAAGCTGGGCGATACCTACCGGAATATAGGGCTTTGCGGCAAAAGGCGGGTGATTTTCTGACTATGTGCTACACCCCTGAATATGCTTGCGAAGTCACGATGCAGCCTATCAGAAGGTTTGGTTTTGATGCAGCTATTTTGTTTTGCGATATCTTGGTTATCCCCGATGCATTGGGTCAAACAGTCAATTTCGTGCCCAATAAGGGCCCCGTCCTTGACCCAATTGATTTTAAAACCCTCAGCTTAGAAAACTTACATAGCCATATGGCTCCAGTTTATGAAGCGATAAAACTGATTCGTTCTCAACTTGACAAGGAAGGTTTCAAAGATACAACCCTGATTGGCTTTGCAGGTTCGCCTTTCACGGTCGCAACCTACATGATCGAAGGCAGTGGTACGAAAGACTTTATGAAATTTAAAAAGTTTCTTTACGGTCAGCCGGAAGAATTCGAAGCGCTGATAAATTTACTGGTCGAAGCTACGGCGCAATATTTAATTGCGCAAATCGAAGCCGGCGCTGAAGTCGTCCAATTATTTGAAAGCTGGGCGGGCGCAGTTGGCGGCGAAGCGTTTGAAAAATATATAATTGAGGCGAACAAAAAGATTATCGCAGCCGTGAAGGCGGTGCACCCAGATATTCCAGTGATTGGTTTTCCAAAAGCAGCAGGGTATTACTTAAAAGATTACATGCACAAAACCGGCATTGATGCGCTGGGCTGTGATTTTACTTTGCCGCTACCGTTTATCCGTGATGAATTGCAAAGCGTTATGCCTGTGCAGGGCAATCTTGACCCTGGTATATTATATGCGGGCGGTGAAATGCTTGACCGCCAAGTGAAAGAGATTTTGTTTACACTTAAAGATAAGCCCTATATCTTCAACTTGGGTCATGGCATACATAAAGAAACACCTATCGCGCATGTTGAACGCGTATTATCACTTATTCGCGAAGATTAAAAAACAAAAGTTACAGTAAAAAATGACGGAACGTATAGCAGTAGTTTTATTAAGCACAGGGGGCCCAGATAGCAAAGCCGCTATTCTGCCTTATTTGTATAATTACTATAAAGATCCGCAAAATTTACCGCTGCCGATTGGCCTGCGTACCATAGGTGCGTTTTTTACGGCTCTAACGCAGCGCTTTACCACAATGCGTGAAACCTACCGCCGTTTGGGATTTCAATCGCCCTTACTACAAAATACTAAGGCACAAGCGATTAGCTTAGAGCGCGTATTGAATGCAACAAAAACCGCAGATGTGCATTATCGCTGCTATGTATCAATGGTTTATTGGCATCCGTTTTCTGACGAGGTTATGGATGAGATTAAAAGCTATGGTGCAGACCGCGTTATTTTGCTGCCCATGTTTCCGCAAAAATCTTTAAAAACTACATATGCGATGGTTAAAGATTGGCTTATCACGGCAGAAGAAGAAAATTTACAGGTTAAAACGCAGGTTCTTGATGAGTTTTACCACTTAAAAGGTTTTGCCGCCGCCGCAGGTTCACAAATATCGCCATCGATGTACCGCGTCTCTGACAAAGCGCGCCGTGCGAAATTAGAAAAACCGCGCGTTATTTTTGTTGCGCGTTACCATCCACCGCGCCTTAAAAAAGCCGGCGATCCTTATGCACAATCTGTAGAAAATACTGCAAAGCTCATTATCAAAGCGATTGGCGGTGACCATGATTATCGCGTCTGCTATCAATCCGCGCCGACATTATCATCAACAATAGGGCCTTTACTAGATGATGCGTTAAAAGAAGCTGCTGCCGATAATGTCCCTGTTCTGATTTTTCCTGTAAGCTATGCTGCCGAAGACCCAGTGACCATGGTGATGTTTGACCAGCTTTATGCCGAACACGCGAAAGAATTTGGTGTGCCTTTATATGAACGCGCGCAAACGGTCAGTAATCATAATGATCTAATGACCGCATTATCGGAAACTATCATTGGTGAAGATAGCCTTATTGACTTGAATAAATATGATGAAACTCTAAAAGACAAATTGATTTGGAATAAAAAAAATGACTGAATTTATTTCTAACTATTATGTGTGGTTTAAAGCGCTGCATGTTATTGCTGTTATTTCGTGGATGGCGGGCATGTTATATCTGCCGCGTTTATTTGTGTATCATGTGGCGGCTGAAAAAGGCTCAGCGCAATCCGAAACATTCAAAATCATGGAACGCCGCCTTTTAAAGTTCATCATGACCCCAGCGATGATTGTCGCGTGGTTAGTGGCGCTTTTGATGCTTAGCGCCAATAGCGAATATTTAATGCAAGCAGGCTGGTTCCACGCAAAGTTCCTGCTGGTTTTTATTCTGAGCGGTATTCATGGCGTGTTTTCTAAATGGGTCAAAGTCTTTGCTGCAGATGCCAACACTAAATCAGCCAAATTCTACAAAATTTGGAATGAAGTACCAACCGCATTAATGGTGGTGATTATTATTTTGGTGATTGTTAAACCGTTTTAAGGTTTAATTTCTTTATGAGAAGTCGAATTTTGCGCAAAGCTTGGGAAAATATTACTTAAAGAATCAAATTTCTTCTGAAAATAAGGCCAGCTTGTTTCGTTTTTGGGTAATTTCTTGTCAAAATTATCAAGTTCGGTACGCTTTAATGTCCCGTTTCCGTCTTTATCAAGCATTCTAATTGCAAGCTGTGCTAAAACTTTCGCTTTTTCACCAGAAACCCGCATAGAATCTTTTAGTAGATCTTCTGCTGCGCCGTTGTGATTCACAAAGGCGAGGTAATTTAACATTAACAAGGCTTTTTCAATCTCTTCTGCTGTAAGCTCAAAATCAACATTATCATCCGCCATGACATATAATAAATGATGACAGTCTTCATTATCTTTAAAAGCAAGGTCGCTATCTTGCTCACAAAGCTCTAAGGCGTGATCCAGATAACGAATAAGTTTCAAACCAGCAGCATGGGTTTTAAAATGTTCAGGATCTGGGGCTTTCTCACAAGAATGAAATTTGAAAGATATAGAATCTTCGGGCGTATTTTCATCCCAGCTTTTTTCTAAATCTGCCGTTGTATGGCGGGCGGTAAAACCTGCAACATAATACTCATTTTTGTGCAGTTGGTTTATGGTGTTATCGCTTGGCAGGGTAATTTGGGTGAAATCCAAACCTTTCTGCACATCACGTATTTTTTGTAGGCAAGCTTCCGCACCATAAATCAAAGAGTAAGAAAAATATTTTGTGTAAATGGATGATGCTTCGGGTGCGGCGCAGCTCGGAAGCGACCAATAGCCTTGAAAACTTTCAGGAATAGGGGTCTTTGGCAAAGATGCATTTAATACGATTTCTTTGCCCGTTATCAGCGCTTGTTTTGCCGCGTCTTCGCGCTCTTGTGCAATGCGTTTTAATGCGGCTTCAACAGTTGGGCAGGTATGCCCATAATCAAAATCCGCATAAGATTTTTCGGCAAAGCCGCCAAAACTAAGCGCAAAAAGCGCACAAAATAATAGAGGATAACGCATTTATTATTCGTCTTTCTTAATTGTGTTAGGCAGCAGGCCTGATGTCCCCATAGCTTGCTTCATAAAAAATTTCTTCATAGGGCGAAAACGTTCCACCCCCATTAGGCCAAGCTTGCGCGCGGCTTTAAATGGTGGGAATGATACGCCGAATATTTTGACCAGCGCATCGGTAACTGCGGCCATCGCCATATTATCAAAACGGCGGCGACGTTGATAAAGTTCTAAGTTTTCAGCGGCGCCTAAGTCAACGCCATTATTCTTAGCTTCACCGAGAATGTCGCCCAGAGCGGCAATATCGCGCATACCAAGGTTAAGGCCTTGCCCCGCAATCGGGTGAATACCATGCGCGGCGTCGGCAATCAGGCACAGGCGCGGGGCAATATAATCAACCGCGTGTTCTAGGCCTAAAGGAAAGGCGCGGCGTTCGGAGACAAGATGCACTTTACCGTAAAAATCGGGAAAGCGTTCATTGAGTGCGACATTAAACGCATCTTCGCTTAATGCCATGATGCTGTTTTCTTTGGCGTGGCGGCTGCCATTAAAATGCTCCGTCCAAACCAAAGATGAACGATGCCCGCCATTTTCATCGTCGCTCATCGGCAAAACGGCGAAAGGGCCTTCGGCTTTGAAATGTTCAACGGCAACAAAATTATGTGGGTGCTCATGGGCAATAGTACAAATCACTGCTTGCTGATTATAAGGCCATTTGCGGGTTGGGATGTTGGCGTGCTTACGGACAAATGAATTGCGCCCATCTGCCCCGATTAATAATTTGGCATGAATGGTCTTACCGCTATGCAGTTTTACGGCGATGTAATCATCATAAGCGGTAAAATCAACGGCGCCATCAGGTGCAATATGGCGTACGCTTTGCTGGCTTTGAATGCGCTCATATAATGCTTTGCGCAAATCGCGGTTATTTATAATCCAGCCAAAGGCGTCTTGATCGACATCATCGATTAAAAACTTCAAAAGAACCGATGAACCGCTATCTAAAATATCAATATCTTTAATGGGGCAGGCTTTTTCGTGCAGGCCTTGCCATACGCCCGTTGCGTTTAACACCTGTGATGATCCATAAGAAATAGCGGTCGTGCGCAGGTCATAGCCGGCGCTTTGTTGAAAGTCGGGGGTGTCGCGGTCAATGCAAATCGCGTTAATATCTTGCGCGCCTAATAAAGCAGCCATGGTTAGCCCAGATGGGCCGCCACCAATGATAACGACATCTGTTTGGATGATTTCTGAATTTTCCCCATTTTTGGGATTTTGCTGCGCGCTCATAAAATCTTACTTTCCTTTATGGCTTATATAAGGCTATATTGAGGTTAAATATAGATTGTCCACAGGATGATACAAGAAGTTTCTTTTTAATTTACAGCATGCATTATCGCTGGCCTACGCAAGGGGATTACAATAATGAAAATGGTTATGGCGGTAATTAAACCGTTTAAATTAGACGATGTACGCGAAGCGCTAACCGAACAAGGCATTGAGGGCTTAACCGTTACAGAAGTGAAAGGTTTTGGTCGCCAAAAAGGACAAACTGAAGTTTATCGCGGCGCTGAATATACTGTATCATTCCTGCCGAAAGTTAAAATTGAAGTCGTGGTCGAAGATGACGCGGTTGATAATGTGGTCGAAGCGATACAAAATGCTGCAAATACAGGGCGCATTGGTGATGGAAAGATTTTCGTTTATGACGTTTCACACGCTGTGCGTATTCGTACTGGCGAAACTGGCGACGAAGCTGTATAAAGCGTATCTATACATTATAAAATAATAACAATATTGAAACAGGATAGGGAAAATCATGGCTAAATTGATGGATAAAGTCGTGCGCCACTGGGATATGCAAGCGCGACCTTTAATAGAAAAAGAAGAGCGGCTTGCCGCGAAATTGGCGCTGTTGCCGGCTGATACGGATACAGGATTTTTGTCTATCTTTAATGGCTTTGGAAACCCCAATTCGCGCCAAGGCTTAGAATCGCGTATTGCCAATGTGCAGGCGCATAAGCTTGAATTAGCACAAGTGTTTACCTTGCGCATATTAAAACAAGCCGCCGGTTCAGATGGGCCGTTTAATCAGCGTTACGCCGCCTATAAAAGAAAACGTGAAGCAGAATGCCCATATTGGCCAATGGTCAGCTCACCAACAGAGCAGCGCACTGATTATTTGCAGCGCTTTTTCTTGCTGCAGCGTGTCGAGCTACCCAAAGACCAAGAACATGTGGTCGACCAAATGTTAGAATTTTATAAATTCGATAAAACCCTGCCAGAAGCTTACCGTCCCGGGCGCGATATGGACAGTTGGTTGAAAAATTTCGATATTTAATCTCAATATAGAAACCAATAAAACTAAGGAAATGAAAATCAATGCGTATCTGTTCTTGGAACATTAATTCTGTTCGCCTACGCGCGCCAATTGTGCAAGAAATGATGAACGAATATCAACCTGATATTGTATGCCTGCAAGAAACAAAAACGCCGGATGATAAATTTCCTTATGAGGCCTTTGAAAGCCTTGGCTATAACCATATTCATATTAGCGGCATTAAGGGCTATAATGGGGTGGCGATTATATCAAAAATGCCGATATCGCAGCCTAAAATATACAGCCGCGTTGAACGCGCAGATGGCCGTCATATCTCGGCGCGCTTTATGGCAGAAGGTTTTGCGAAGCCAATTGAAATTCACTGTATTTACATTCCTGCAGGCGGGGACGAGCCTGACCGCACCATTAATGAAAAATTCGCCCATAAATTAGACTTTATTGCCGAGCTTGATGCGTGGTTTACACAAAATCACAATAATGACACGGCAATGGTTGCGCTGGGAGATTTTAATATTGCACCACTTGAACATGATGTCTGGTCGCATAAACAATTGTTTAAAACAGTTTCACATACGCCGATTGAGGTAGAGGCACTCACGGCAATGCAGCGTAGCATTGATTGGGTTGACGCGCTGCGCCATTTTGTGCCTGAAGATGAAAAATGTTATACGTGGTGGTCGTATCGTAACCGCGATTGGCGCAAGTCAAACCGCGGTCGCCGCCTTGATCATATTTGGGTCACGCCAGATTTAAAAGCTAAGCTTCAATCGCATTTAATCGTCACTGATGCACGCGATGTTGAAAAACCATCTGACCATGTGCCGGTCATGATTGATTTGAACTTTTCTTAATTATTGTAGCGCCAGTAAATTATTTTGCAGCGTGTTATATAATGCATTGTTACGCTTTTGCCATGTTTGTGAATCGACGACGTCAACAGGCACATTATCGTCAATATATTTATCGCCATTTTTCGTGCTTAAATCTTCTTGATAATTACCACTTTCAAGAACTTTTTGCATATGGACAACGCCGCTTTTACAAATATCACTCTGGGCATGGCGGTCTTTGCGCTCATCTATAAATGAAAAAATCGTTTTATAGGCATGTTCTTTATCTTCTGGCTTCATGGCCATAAAAGCTCTTTGGTAATTTTCACGCATTATATCAAGCTGTTCGCGTGTATTTGCCCCTGATGTTTGGTCGACGCAAACCGCAAGATCAGAGTGTAAGAAATACTCTGTTACAAAGAAATGAATGACGCTGTTTATTTTAAGCTGATGTGACTGTTCAGGATCAGATTGTTTCATGCTCCGCGCTAGACTTTCTAAAAACTGAATATAGCTTAAACCGAATTTAGGATCGCCATTATCGTATAAGTAATGGTCACGCAGCCAAAACATAATTACGTTCAAATCATCACGCGATGAATAAGGCGCATTTAGGCGCGTTTGAATGTTCTGCATGACAAGCGGGTATTTCTTTTCTTTGCTAATTTTGTTCAAAGACTTATAAAGACTGTCCTTTAATATTTTCTTCGGCGTGTCTTTGGCGGCATGTGCATATGGCGCGGCGCTAAAAGATAAAAAAAGGACAAAAGTAAGAACTTTAAACAGGTGCATTGTGAGATTCCTTAGCTGTGAGGACAAAAGCTTTTTTAATTATAGTTATTTAAGCTTGACTCTACAAACTTAATTTGTTAATTCTGTAAATGTCTATTAAGAAAACCCCCAAAATTGCGTTTTTAAAAATAACACTTTTGCAGTGTTGGTCAGAGGGTTGGGGTAAAATACAATGTTTTTAAGAGTTTATTAAACAGACCCCTCTAAAATTTTAATTGAGTAGAAAATTAGGCTTTCAACGAATCTCAACAAAAACCAACCTCCCCCTTTTATTAAACAACGATCATAAATGAAGTCAGTGTCATGAACTTACAAGAACTAAAAACACGCTCTCCAGCTGAACTCTTAGCGTTTGCAGAAGAGCTTGAAATTGAAAATTGCGGCTCAATGCGTAAACAGGACATGATGTTCGCGATTTTGAAAAACCTTGCCGAAGAAAATGTCCCCATATCGGGCAGCGGTGTTTTAGAAGTTCTACAAGACGGTTTTGGCTTCCTCAGATCTCCTGAAGAAAACTACCTTCCTGGCCCAGATGATATTTATGTATCACCATCACAAGTACGCCGTTTTGGCCTACGTACAGGCGATATTGTCGAGGGTGAAATCCGCGCTCCAAAAGATTCCGAGCGTTATTTTGCATTGCTTCGCGTTGGTTCAATTAACGGCGAATTGCCAGAAAAACTGCGTCACCGCATTAACTTTGATAACTTAACGCCGCTTTATCCTGATCGTAAAATTAAATTAGAAATTGCCGACCCAACGAAAAAAGCCTTTACGCAGCGCGTGATTGAGCTTGTTGCACCGCTTGGTTTTGGCCAGCGTGCCCTTTTAGTTGCGCCGCCACGTACAGGTAAAACGGTAATGTTGCAGAATATTGCAACCTCGATCGCAGAAAACCACCCTGATGCTTATTTGATCGTCCTTTTGATTGATGAACGCCCAGAAGAAGTTACTGACATGGCGCGCAGCGTACGCGGTGAAGTTGTTTCATCAACATTTGATGAACCGGCATCGCGTCACGTACAGGTCGCAGAAATGGTCATGGAAAAAGCCAAGCGACTTGTGGAACATAAACGCGACGTTGTGATCTTGCTTGACTCGATTACGCGTCTTGCCCGTGCGTATAACACGGTTGTACCATCGTCTGGTAAAGTACTTACTGGCGGTGTTGACGCCAATGCGCTTCAACGTCCAAAGCGTTTCTTTGGTGCGGCGCGTAACATTGAGCAAGGTGGCTCATTAACTATTATTGCAACGGCTTTGGTTGATACGGGTTCACGTATGGATGAAGTGATCTTTGAAGAATTCAAAGGGACTGGTAACGCTGAAATCGTTATGGATCGTAAGATCGCTGATAAACGTGTCTTCCCTGCGATTGACATTCAAAAATCGGGCACGCGTAAAGAAGAGCTTCTGGTTAGTCAAGCTGACTTACAGAAAATGTGGGTCTTGCGCCGTATTCTTAACCCAATGGGGACAATTGATGCGGTTGAATTCTTACTCGGCAAAATGCGCGATTCCAAGAGCAATGATGAATTCTTCCAATCTATGAATCAGTAGGCTATAGCCCTGCTTCAGGATTAAAACCTAAAATATTTTCACATTTATGTTGAATATAGCTTGGGTTTTCTAAGAAGTTTTTCAGTGTTGATTCATATAAATGCATATCACGCTTATAATTTTGATTAATATCTAAATATATCGGATAGCCGCCATCTAGGATGCGGAAGTAGTCTGCGATCAAGCTGGCTTGCTGTTCGCGGTTATAATCTGATAAATCACGATCTTCTGTCAGGCGATAAAAATAAGGCACATGCTGACGCTCTTCAGGCGCATCTTGCCCAGCATATTCATTATATATATCATGCGCTAAGGCATATAAAAGTGTCGGCGCCTGCGTATCACAATGTTGATGCTGCCAAATATGTACGTTTTCATGGATAAAATGCCAAGGCGTTATATTTAACGGATCATTTTCTTCATAACGCGTATGCATATGCATCGCATTGCCGAGCGCAAAAGCTTCTGCGCCAAGCTTCTCAATCATATAATCTGTGACTTTAGATTTGCGGAATGTGATGGCATCTATATCCAGACTATCTTGAAACACGGTTGTTAAGGTTTCTTTTTGTACGTCGGTATATTCGGCTTGCGTTGCATAGTCAAAAGCAAGCGATGCGCCATATAGTGCAAGCGCTGTGTAGGCCGCATAATGCAATGCTTTAATGGGCCCTCGCGCATTCTTATTAAAAATTTGCTTGTTCACCATGTGATGCTCCGTTTTATATTTCTAGCCCTAAATTACATTGTTTACGGATATATTTAGGGTCGTTTTTAAAATTTTTAAGAACCGCGCTATAGATTAATTCTAATTCTTCTACACTAGGAGATTTATCTTCAAGTAAATAAGGCTTTTCGCCATTCTTGATATAGTAATAATAATCGGCGATGATGCTGGCCTGCGCTTCATAATTATAATCACGTAGATCTTTATCGGCATCTAAGTCATATTTATAACGCTCTAGCGGTGGAATTAGGCTGTATTCAATGCCTTCATAGAGCTCTTTAAACTCATTAAAGGCGCAATTATGATCTTGCCACAAATGCACCGCTTCATGGATAAGAGTGTAATCATGCAGCTCGCTACCTGTCTTATAATCTGTAGACATAATAATTGTATGATCCCGCGCCATGCCAGCTGCGCCGAAGACACGCAAAACAGCATCTCCTATTGGCGAATGAACATAGTCAACCGCATTAAAATCAACACTGTCACCAAAAATTTTGGTTAACGCATCATAATCTTTATCGGGAAAGCCATCATCTGGCAAAGTTGATATGGCTATATCTAAGCCTATCATTGCAATGGGAACGAGCAAAGAGATGCGCAGTAATTTAATAGGCACAGAAGCCTTTTTACTAAAGAGATCTTTTAACTGCATATGCCCCTCCTCATAGCGCATATTATGAATAATAGGAAAATATAACATTATTGCGCCAAAAGCAAACATTTTTCATAATAGTTGCTATTTTACATGCAGCATGAGTAATTCTATGTTAAAAATAAAGGCGATGTTATAAAAGGAACAGAGAAATGAAAGTTAAATTTGATATTGAATGCACACCCGAAGAGGCGCGTCAGTTTTTTGGTTTGCCTGATGTACAGCCAATGCAAGAAAAGCTGATGAAAGACCTGCAAGAGCGCCTTGAAGAAAATATTCGTGCCGTGAGCGCAGAAGAACTTATCCGCACATGGATGCCGGCCACCATGCAAGGCTTTGGTGAAATGCAGAAAAATTTCTGGTCACAAATGGGTATGCAGGCAGGCACAGCAAAAGACGATAACAAAAATAAAGACTAGATTGTGAAAAATCAAAAAACTGCTAAAATAGCAGCAGTTTATAACGCGCCCTTGAAACAGGATATTTTTCGTGAAACAAACAATTTATGCGCTTTCTACGCCGGCTGGCACAAGCGGCGTCGCGGTTATACGCGCTTCGGGGGCGCAAGCTTTTGCTGGCCTTGCGCAGCTAACCAGTAAAGCGGCAGATTATTTTAAGCCCCGTCGTACATATCTGCGCCGTCTTTATCATCTGGATGACCAAAGCTTAATTGACCAAGCGATGGTTATTACCTTTAAAGGCCCAGAGAGTTTTACCGGCGAAGATGTTGTTGAATACCATATTCATGGCGGCCTTGCTGTGCGCAATCTGATGCTTGAAATGTTATCACGCATTGAAGGTCACCGCATGGCGGAGCCAGGCGAATTTTCGCGCCGCGCTTTCCAAAATGATAAAATGGACCTTATTGAAGCTGAAGGTGTGTCTGATCTTATTCACGCCGAAACCGCTGCGCAGCATAAGCAGGCGCTGACCCAATTAGAAGGCAAATTAAGCGCCGTTTATATCGACTGGGCAGAGCGGCTGAAAAACATGCTCGCCTATATGGAAGCTGATATTGATTTCGCCGAAGATGAAGAATTAGAAGACACCGCTTTTTCAAAAATGCGCGATAAGCTCAGCGCATTGGCTGAAGAAATCAAAGACCATTTGAACGATAACCGCCGTGGTGAACGCCTGCGTGAAGGTTTGCAGGTCGTGATTATCGGTGCACCAAATGCGGGGAAATCATCACTGCTCAATGCCCTCGCCCAACGTGATGTCGCCATTGTTTCGCAAATGGCAGGGACAACGCGCGATATTATAGAAGTCCATCTCGACCTTGGCGGCTATCCTGTTATATTGGCAGACACAGCAGGGTTGCGCCCAGAGCAGTTGGATGCCAGTGATACAAATGGTCACGATATGGTCGAAAGCGAAGGCATTCGCCGCGCCATTGAGCGCGCTAAAAAGGCGGATATTAAGCTTTTAATGTTTAATGGCACGGAAATGCCTGACTTAGACCTCAACACTTTGCAGCTTGCCAGCGATGATGACTTATTCATCGTCAATAAAATTGACCTTTTTGACGGCGTTGTACCATCTATTGCCGATCAGCAGCCTATATGTATTTCCGTCAAGCGCGCCGAAGGTATTGACCGCCTGTTAAAGCGCCTAACGGAACGCATTGAGAAAATATTTGGCCGCACCGAGGCGCCAACCATCACCCGTGCGCGCCACCGCGAAGCACTCATAGAAGCGGAAGCCTCAATTGACCGTGCGCTCCATATTGACCTGCCTGAACTCGCCGCTGAAGATATGCGCCTTGCCATGCGCGCGCTGGGGCGCATCACAGGCCGCGTTGATGTTGAAGATTTGCTTGACGTTATTTTTCATGATTTTTGTATTGGGAAATAGCAAAAGGCGCGATAAATAACCGCGCCTTTTTTTAATTCTGTATTTTTGCGTTTAAAGGGCTACGCCGCATCATCTTGCTTCTTGCCAAAGCGCTGCATATACATGGCTTGAAAATCAACAGGGTTAAGCAATAATGGTGGGTAGCCGCCTTGCTGTGTGATTGTGCCCAAAATTTGACGCGCAAAAGGGAAAGCCTGGCGCGGCACTTCAATCAGTAGGAACGGATGGTGCTGATCTTCTGGTAGATCGCCCAACGATACGGTCACGCCATAAGCAATCTCGGCAATAAAAGCGACTTCATCGCCGTGTTTTGCCGTCGCTGATAAATTCAAAACAACCTCAAACAGGTTTTTGATGTCTTTATCTTCGATTGGGTTTGATTCCATACTGATATCAATATCCATCTCAGGCGAAGTTTTGCCCGTGCGCAGACTATGTGGCGCTAATGGATTTTCAAAGGACATATCTTTGATATATTGCGTGTGGATCATCACAGGCAAGCTGCGTTCTGTGTTTTGGTCTGTTGAATCTGACATGTTTTTTATCGCTCATCTTTGCTATTGATAATAAGATATTGTGTTTAGCACGAGAGCATAGCAAACTCAAGACCTGACCGTTTATCAGCTATGTATCCCGCAAAGGTCATAAATAAAGCAATAACCGCTATAGACACTATAAGTTAAATACAAAGCTGTAATGATCAGCATATAAAGCGCCGCGCCAGATATAAAAGGTGCAAAGAGCAGCGCAATATTTGCCAAAGCAAGTAAACAGCGCACACCACGGTCAAGTTCACCAATGTTTGGTTTATGGGGCAGGGAAAATACACGCATGGTTTTCTCCTATTCTTAATAAATCAAGCTTATACGTCTATTATACCATAAAATCGTATTAAATTATGCATTGCGCGCGCAATCAAATCTTGGGTTTTTTGGCGGAACGGACTATACTATATAAGTGAATTTACAAATTAGTCATGATAAGGATTTAAACACGTGCAAACTGATATTCTAATTTATGCCATTATTGCTGCTGTCTTGGTGATTTGGCTGCGTAATATTTTAGGAACGCGCAATGGCGATGAACAGCAGCGCCCGAATCCTTACACCGATGCCGCGCAAAAGCCTAAAAATATTGTTGGCCTAGATGGGCAGCCTTTTATTGTTGAAGAGAGCGAAGCCTTGAAAAAACTTGATTTGCCAAGTGATGTTGTTGCAGGCATTGAAGATTTATCGAAATCTATGCGTGATTTTGACCCTTTAAAGTTCGTCGAAAATGCTAAGGATGCGTTCATCATGGTGGTTGAATCCTTCGCAAATGGTGAAAAAGACACTTTGGAAATGCTGCTCGCCCCAAGCGTTTATAACTCATTTGAGCAAGCGATTAATGAGCGTGAGAAAAACAAAGAAACCGTATCAACAGAAATCCACGCCGTTCGCAAGGCTGATATTGTTGAAGTGAAAAAGCAAGATGGCATCGCCTATGTGTCTATTCGCTTCACGGCAGATGAAACCTGCGTTATACGCGATAAAGATGATAAAATCCTCTCTGGCGACCCAGAGCGTATCACTGAAATGGTTGATGTCTGGGTCTTTGGCCGCAAAATCAAAGCGAAAGAGCCAACATGGCTGCTTTATGAAACGCGTGATGATGAAATTGAAGATCATAAAACGCCAATTCCTGAAACATCAGAGTAGCGTCGCGTTCACCATCAGAATGAATTTTATCATACCCGCTTAAATTTAGGCGGGTATTTTTATAGCGTCCTGTTTTGATATTCCCTATACTATCGGTTCAATTCATGCTGCGCTTATGCAGCCTTGACGGAGAGCTCAAAAGCACATGATTATGCGTAAATACCTACTGACTTTAATGACACTCTCATGCACGTTTATCTTCACTGCCTGTGATGATAAATCAGAGGAGACCGAAACGATGCGCCCAAATTTATCGATGCAGCCCGTTGCCTTTAGGGATTTAGAGGGTTGGGAGGCGGATGAGCATAAGAAGGCTTATCACGCCTTTGAAAATTCATGTGCGCGTATTGCGAAATCACAAAAACAAGGCAATTTTGAGCGCGAAGACCCACGCTTTGGCACATGGGATCAATGGCGCGCCATTTGCGCCGCTACGCAAAGCGCAAAAATCACGGATGACCAAGATGCAAGGTTATTCTTTGAAACCTATTTCACCGTCCATAGTATCAAAGCAGATGATGATGACAATGGCCTATTCACGGGATATTATGTGACATCATTAAGTGGCTCAAACGTCAAAACCGAAACATATAAATACCCGATTTACGCCAAGCCAGATGATTTGGTGATGGTCGACCTTGGCGCATTTCGCAAAGACTTAAAAGGCCGGCGCATTGCGGGCACAGTGAAAGATGGCCGCCTCTATCCTTATGCTGATCGCGCTGAAATTGAAACCAAAGGCCTTGATGTCGACGTGCTGCTTTGGGCGAATGACCCAACGGATGTCTTCTTCCTTCATATTCAAGGCTCAGGGCGCGTTAATATGGTTGATGGCTCGCAGCGTTTCATTGGCTATGCAGGGCAAAATGGCCATCCGTATAACGCGATTGGTAAATTTTTAATTGAAGACGGTGAAGTGCTGCGCGAAGATATGTCGATGCAGGCCATCCGTAAATGGTTAGAAGACAACCCAGAAAAGCGCGATGCGCTGCTGAATAAAAATCCATCCTATGTTTTTTTCAGAAATTTAGACCGTGATGGCGCAATTGGCGGGCAGGGCGTTGTCTTAACAGCAGAGCGATCACTGGCGATAGACCACACTTATTACCCTTATGGCCTGCCGCTATGGTTAGATGCTGCCCACCCAGAACAGGGGCGCCCCGCTATGCGCCAATTAATGATCGGTCAGGATACAGGTGGCGCAATACGCGGCCCTGTGCGCGGTGATGTCTTTTGGGGCTATGGCGAAAGGGCCGAAAAATACGCAGGGCCTATGAAGTCCAAAGGTAAATTATGGGCATTACTGCCGCGCCAAGATTTGTAATAAAGCGGCTTTCTTAGGCTAAGTATTTATTATCAATCGCGAAACGCCCTAACGCTTCATCTTGATTAGTTTGCAGCTTGTCTGCGTTAAAGCCGTCAATCATTGCATTGAAAACTTGATACCAGTTAATCTCCGCTTTTAAATGCAGGAAGACTGAACCAAGACCCAGCGCGGCGCGATCCATAAAGACAAATTCACGCGGAATGGTAATGCCGCCAAGGGCGCGGAGTTTTTGATGCACTTTTTCTGCGGTTTCGCGCCCATAAACGCCATTGGTTACTTCGCCAATGGGGCGGATTTTATCATCCATTAAGGGGCCATAAAGGAACCCCGCCCAGATGCTCAACGTTTCAATATGTTCTTTACTTAAGTCATGAAAACCCCAGCTTTCAAAGGCATGAACAGCAAGGGCGGTGTCGTTATGCATCAGCGCGTGGTAAAGGTCAACTGAACCCTGAACGAAGCGCGGCGGGAAAATCCGTACGCAGCCAAAATCCATCAAATTAATGCTCTGGTCATCCCGAATGGAATAATTGCCCAAATGCGGGTCGCCATGAATAATGCCGTAATGGTAAAGCGGCACATACCAGGCCTTAAACATATTTAGGGCAATTTGATTGCGCACGTCCACATCGGCATCAATATAATTCATGATCTTATTGCCATCTTGCCATGTGGCGGTCAGCAAGCGTTCAGTTGAATGGGATTCCACGACCTTAGGAATATGCACATTGGCTTCTGCGCGCAGCATGTAATCATAGAGCTTCATATGCTGGGCTTCTAAGGCGTAATCAAGCTCTTCAAACAAACGCTCTGCCAATTCGCTATGCACATGTTTGGTTGAAATCGCTTTATCGTAGCGTTCATAGATCGAAAATATCATTTTTAGCTGTTTTAAATCGGCATCAATCGCACTGCGCATATCAGGATATTGCAATTTACAGGCAACTTTGCGCCCATCGTGCAATGTTGCGCGATGCACCTGCCCCAGTGATGCGGCGGCGGCGGCTTCATGTTCAAAATCAGCGAATTTATCTTGCCATGATGTGCCAAGCTCGGTCTTCATGCGGCGCTTAACGAAAGGCCAACCCATTGATGGTGCTTCGGATTGCAAGCTTTGAAAAGCCTGCGCATATTCGGGTGGCAAGGCTTCGGGGATAGTTGATAAAATTTGCCCGACTTTCATTAATGGGCCTTTTAAATTGCCCAGCGCCATAGTCAGCTGCTCTGCATGTTGAGATTGGTTGATTTTTAAGCCTAGAAACTTATCAGCGGCAAGCCGCGTGGCAAGGCCAGCCATAGTGGTTGAAACGCGCCCATATCGTAAGGAACGTTTACCAAAGCTAGATTTATTCTCGTTGTTTTCGACCATCACAAAGCCTTATTTTGATATTGAAATATTAAAATATACGGAACTGGCGAAAGGTAAAGGCCAAAGCGTTATAAATTGCGTTATAAAATGCAGAACTTCGCGCTTCCTGATTTTGGCATCTTTATGCTAAACTATATATCAGGAGAATTCGATATGAACGCAACATGCCAAATGAAAGACCAAATTTTAGAAGCCGCCTTACCGGACATTGTATTTGATGGCTGGCAGGATATTACGATCTATCGGGCTTTGGATAAAATAGGCCTTGAAAAGGCTGTTTACAAAGCCGCTTTCCCAATGGGCGTGGCGAGCGTAATTGCGCATTTTTCTGATTGGGCTGACCGCCAAATGCTGCGCGCGCTTGAAAGAACAAATATTGAAGATATGCGTATTCGCGACCGTATCCGCCGCGGCGTACTTACTCGCCTTGAGATATTAGAGCCGCATAAAGAAGCGCTCACCGGCGCGATGAAATATTGGAGTATGCCCCATCGCGGCCTTAAAGCGGGGCAAGGCCTGTGGCATAGTGCGGATCGTATCTGGCTGTGGGCTGGCGACACGTCTACGGATTATAACCGCTATACAAAACGCGGCCTGCTCTCTGCTATATTGGCCTCAACAACCTATGTTTGGCTACAAGATGACAGCGTGGATCATGCGAAAACTCAGGCACATTTAGATGCACGGATTGAAAATATCATGCACATTGGCAAAGTCATGGGAAAGTTTAAATCTTTCAAAGCACCAAAATGTAGCAAGAAACAAAATGACGCGCGCACAGCCGTTTAAAGAAATCAAAGAAATAGGAATGACAATGCGTAAATCAATCAAGAAAATGGCGTTAATCTGTTGCTGCGTTTCAAACTTTGCTTTGACGCCGATGGATGCGGCGTACGCGCAGCAGCAAAATCAGTCGCTTACCGATAAGGTCAAAGGCCTGTTTAATAAAGATGATGGTGAGCTCAAGCCCCATGAAACATTAGAAGCGCCCTTTGCCACGGATGGTCAGACCACAGCCGGAAACAAGGGTTCCTTAATGTTTTTATATGATAAAGAATTAACCGGCACGACGGATGGAAACTTGCTATCTAAGGCGCATCGCACAGATGCGCAAATGTCAGAGTGGGCAATGGCGGTTGTTACGAATTTACTTAGCTTTGATTACCGTGAAGCACAGGCGCATATTAATAAATACCAGAGTCTTTTCACGCGCCCTGCATTGGCTGAATATGTCCAGCAAATGAACCGCTCTGAGATTGTGCGCGCCATGAAGCAAAGTGGCCTTGTCAGCGTTGCGATGTTTGAAGAAATGCCGCTCGTCCAAAATAAGGGCGTTTCGGGGGGAATATATCGCTGGGTTTTTGATTTCCCCGTGACGGTGACGTTCCGCTATACGGGAAAACGTGCCCGCAAAAACGCTAGCGAGCATACAATCATCATGCAAGTAAAAATGCGCGCCGCACGTGTACCAAGCGAAATAGGTCTTGATGGCGCTTTGGTTGAAAGCTGGCAAATGGAAGTTGCTGAAGTCAAAAAGAGCGAAGCTAAAAAGAGATAAAAAAACACCCTTAAGAAGAAATCTTCTCAAGGGCTTAAAGTTTCAGGGAGTATGCATATAGATAGGGGGAGAACTTACCCGCATCTATGATGAATTTCTTTATACGTAGCGGCGCATTAGGTGCAGTTTAATGGCGCGCTGGGAAGCTAATCACATTACTTTCATTTGATTGTTTTTGGTGGTGATTGGCTTTGTAAGCTTCTTCTATTTCTTCCATGCTCGGTAGCGCGTCTTCACGGGCACTGAGCGTATCAAATTCTTCTAACAGCGCTTCGGCAATCAACTTATGTGCATTAGATTGAATTTGGAAAACGCGTAAAATCTGCTTTGTTGCGTCATCAATGGCTGATGATGATAAAACAATGCCGATCATCTCATTAAGTGCTTCTAAATCTTCAGGCAATGTTGAGAGTAAATCATAAACATTATGCTGATCCATGACATGGGTTGTGCTTTGTGCATTTTCTAGCCAAAGCGGCGCATATTCACTAACATATTGGCGTGATTGCAACGTTAATGTACCCATTAATGGTGTTTTACGAATGCCTGCAAAATGGCCTAACTCGGCAATGCTGGCAGCCATGGCAAGAAAGGCTGTATCAGGCTCCATCTCGCTTAAAATTTGGTGGAGAGCAAGGAGCTCATCTTCTTCTAATTTACGGCCTTCAATAAGAACCTCAGATACCGCAACAGGGACAGTGAGTTTTGCCATCAGCAAAGCTGTTTGTTGATCGTTTAATCTTTCTACGGCTTTTATTTGTCTCATTGTTCTAAACCCTAAATGTTTTTTAACCTAAGAAGTTTTCTTCCTTGTTTTAAGTTTTAGAGCATAAAGGTTATCAACATCTTAATAGCGAAACAAAAAGTGATTTTTTTATGATTTATTTTGAAGGCGCATAAAAATACCCGCTTTACCATAGAGATAAGCGGGTATTTATTTATACTTTATATATAAGGTGAAATTATGGCTGCGGTGGAAAAAGCCCTTGCGTGGCGTTTTCGACCAGAATCATAAAGCCTTCTTCATCGCCGCCGCTTACCAGCATAAATTCTTGTGCGATATTTTGAATGTCTTCTATCGTATCTGTGACCTCTTTAAGAAAATCAGTATCTTGCGCAAGGCTTGGGTCTTGCTCAATACGTTTGCTTTGTTCAGCAACGGTATTAAAGGCATCTGTCAGGCGTGGCTTGAAATGGTCAACCAGTGGCTGCGGTAAATCATCAATTGTTCTGTTGTTTGGATTGGAACTCATTTTGGTCTCCCTGTTCATGGGTTAGTGTTGATTTTTATGCGCAAAGTATGACATGAAATATACGCCCTCACAACCGCAGGCAAGAATACAGCCCACAGGGCACGTTTTTTAGTTGAGTGTTTGCACATGTTTCGTTATTGATTATTATCTTAAAAATAAAAGATTATGGGGCTTTATGGTAGCGGAAGTTAGAACGGTCGCGTTTCAGGGTATGGATGTACGCGATATTGATGTGCAGGTGCAAATAGCCTCTGGTCTGCCCGCTTTCACAATTGTCGGCCTGCCCGATAAAGCGGTGGCAGAAAGTAAAGAACGCGTCCGCGCGGCTTTGCACGCTTTAGGCTTATCGCTGCCTGCAAAACGCATGACCGTGAATTTGGCGCCAGCAGACGTTGCCAAAGAAGGCTCTCATTATGATTTACCCATTGCGTTGGGCTTGCTTGCTGCGATGGAGGTTATTCCCAAAGAAGATTTACACAGCTTTGCCGCTTTGGGCGAATTGTCGCTTGATGGGCGGCTGCGCGGCGTATCGGGCGTGCTGCCCGCAGCAATGCATGTTCATGGTCAAGATCTCGGCTTAATTTGTCCGTTAATGTCCGCGCAAGAAGCGCGCTGGGCAGGTGAAGTTGAAATTATTGCCGCAGAAACTTTGCTGCAATTTATTAATCACTTTAAAGGTACGCAGCTTATAGGTGATTATCAAAGCGTCCAAGATAAGCGGCCCTGTGCGCAGCAGGATGCGCGCCATGACAGCGCCATCCCTGATATGGCGCAAATCAAAGGGCAAGAAAACGCCAAGCGCGCCTTAGAGATCGCAGCAGCAGGCGGGCATAATTTATTAATGGTGGGGCCGCCTGGGGCTGGTAAATCGATGATGGCTGCCGCTTTGCCCGGGATTATGCCAGAGCTCACAGCCAAAGAATCCTTAGAAGTATCGATGATACATTCCTTGGTTGGCGCCCTGCCCGATGGTGGCATTATGCGCACGCGCCCTTATCGTGATCCGCATCATTCTGCCTCGCAGCCTTCGCTTGTTGGCGGCGGTCAGAAAGTCCGCCCAGGAGAGATCTCCCTTGCCCATCACGGTGTATTATTTTTGGATGAGTTGCCTGAATTTCAGCGTCCCGTCTTAGAAGCCTTGCGCCAGCCTTTAGAAACAGGGCAGACATTAGTCGCTCGCGCCAATGCACATGCGGTTTTCCCCGCTGAATTTCAGTTAATTGCCGCTATGAATCCATGTCGCTGCGGCTATATGGGGGATGCGGCACGTGAATGTGCCCGCGTGCCGCGCTGCGGTCAAGATTATCAAAGTAAAATATCAGGGCCGTTTTTAGATCGCATAGACTTACAAATTGAAGTGCCCGCCGTGTCCTTGGCGGATATTACATCGGCGCGCAAAGCCGAATCGACTCATGACATACGCGCGCGCGTAATTACCGCGCGAGAAATGCAGCACGGGCGCACGGCAATGTTTAACACAGAGGCGCCTTTAAATAGCCGTTTAAAAACCGAACACATCGAAAGTATATGCCAGCTCGATGCGCCAACGCAGCAAATGGTGAATCAATTTGCGGAAAAAACAAAAATGTCGGCACGGGGATATTATCGTATTTTGCGCGTAGCGCGTACAATTGATGATTTGGCAGGGCGTGATGATTTTACCCTTTCAAAACAGTCGGTTGCTGAGGCTATAAGTTTCAGAAGAAGCTTTTCTTGCTAAATAATATATAGGGTTATGCGTTAAAAGTTTGCATTTACCCTATATATGGAATATAATTTTTATGTATATATGTGGTAGTTTTCATATATTGTTAATATTTGTCGCATAAGATGTATTAACGATTACGGATCAAGGGTGATCCTCGATATGAGAATTTAGGAGATAGACGTTGACTCAGAATTACTTTCAATCAGCACCAGATTTACAGGCCGCGGCAGGCCCTGTTTTTTCTGCGCACAAGAATACTGGGAATATTGATTTTCAGGCTGAAATGAAGAGTTCTGTGGGTGTAGCGCAATCGACCAGCAAAGAAATGGCGCAGATGCGCGAATTTGCCGATCAAATGAAACAGCGCGCTGAATTTAATGGCGCGGAAATACAAACATCAAAAAGCCGTGAACTTACTGGTTTTGCTATGGGCGAAGGGATGTCCTACGCTATGGTTGGCGCCGCAGCAGTAATCAACCCAGCCTTGGGTGTAGCGGCGACGGTAGTCGCGGGCGCCAAAACATTAAACATGCTGCGTTCAAAAATGGCCGATAATTCATCATTTACAGCGCCAGAGGATTTCGGTAAAGGCAGCAAAGCGGACGCGAAATCAGAAGAACCTACTTATAAGAGTACTGGCGGCAGTGCAACATCGCTGCAAGCTGTTGCACAAAATAGTTTTGTTGATGGCGGTATGCAAGCCCCATCATTTATGCCAGAGCAGCAAGCGGATGAGGCCGAATATACAACACCTTTTTATGCGGGACGCGGCGATTATGATCGCATGTACCAAGAAATGGTGATGAATGGTCAAACGCCAGACGAAATCCTTGAGATGAGCATGAATATGGACGAAGATAAAAATTACCTCGCCATACAGCGTCAATATCAGCAACATGCGGTTCTTAGGCCACAAAACTTGCAAATGGTTGCATCTTCACCAAGTACCCCTGCGGGCCCAAGCTTTGGTTAATCATTAAATTTAGATTTTATATTGTAATAAATATCGTTTTTCGTTTTTTATTAAAACGATAACGTGTATAATTTCAATGTATTTGGCTTCACAGTAACAGTTATGGGTAAATGACTCGTGGAATATAATGATGATTATGAGCTGGCGCATGAATATGCGATGAAGGTGCTTGCGCGCCTTAAAAAGCTGCACATTCCGATGTCTCCGCATAATTTTGAGCTGTGGTACGTATATTATGCGCGTCAAAACGATGATGTTGTAAGTGCAATTGACGGCTCTCTCAAAGAAGGTGCCACGATTACCGATGATCTGTGCATAAATTTGCACGAAAAATACCTCTCAGATGTCAAAAACAATGAACTTGTCCGCCATGCCGGCGATAAAATATCTGATAAACTGAGCCAAGTTTCTGACATGGTTAAAGACGCAAAAGCATCAACCCAGCAATATGGAGAAAGCTTAAGCGGAGCAAATTCATCTATTGAGCACACAAGTGACGTTGAAGAGCTAAAGAAAATCCTCAGCGAAGTCACCAAAGATACGCAGCGCATGATCGAACAAAACAAATTATTGGAAGAAGAGCTAGATCAATCTTCCAGTGAAATGGAAACGCTGCAAAGGGACCTTGAATCCATCCGTAAAGAGGCTATGACCGACGGATTAACAGCGCTTTCAAACCGCAAAGCTTTTGATGATAAACTTGATTATATTCGCCGCCGCAGTGACGAAGAATCTCAAATTTTTACGTTAATGATGATTGATATTGACCACTTCAAAAGCTTTAATGACACATATGGTCACCAAGTCGGCGATCAGGTCTTGCGCCTTGTTGCCAAAACATTGACTGATGGCATTAAAGGTAAAGATTTTGCCGCGCGTTATGGCGGCGAAGAATTTGCAATTATTCTGCCTGAATCTAATTCAGTGGCGGGCGAAGTGGTTGGTAATGCGCTGCGTGAAGCTGTGGCGAAAAAAGAAGTCATTAACCGCAATACTGGCGAAAAGCTTGGGCGCATAACAATGTCCGTTGGGGTTGCGCAATATCATGGCGATGAAAGCTGTGAATCTATTATTGGCCGCGCTGATAAGGCGTTATATAAAGCGAAAGAAACTGGGCGCAATAAAGTTGTTGTCGGTGAATAGGTTTTTATAGAGTATAGAAAGGCGTGACAGTCCTTTAACTGTCAGTTATACTTCTGTGTAATATGTTCATTTCTGAACTTTTTTATAATAATATGTGATCATAGGTTTTTATTATGCGCATCCTCGCTATCGTTCTTATCGCTGCTATATTTATTGGTGCGGGCTATTTTTACTTTAATGTCCAAAGCTATGAACCATCTACAGGCACAACAATACCGGCTTTGCCTGAACAAAATGTTGATGACCTCGTGCAGGCTGGTACCGCGCCGACTGAAGTTGCGCCGACCGAAACTGTGCCCGATATGGAAAAAGCGCGCGCTGTTGTTACGCAGGTTTTTGATAAATATAGCGGATATAAAAGAGACTTGCCGCGTCAAGCGCAGGAGACAATATCTCTGATTATACGTTTAATGGCAAAAGGGAAATTACCCACTTACTTTGTTGATGTAAAGCAAGCTGGCTATGAAGCCGACCGTCATTTCTTTGAGCCGATAAACATAGACCCGCTTAATGTTTCGCATTTAAACCTGACCCAAGGGCGTGCTATGTGTAATGAGGTCGCAGAATCTTCGGGTGACCAAATCACTTCACGTTATGAAATAACAAAAGATGCTGAAGGGCGTCCAACATATAAATGTGTAGATGCAAGCTGTCCAGCCCATGAATATTTTGATGTTATGATCGGGGACACTTTAGGTAACAAATTTTTATGCGATCCTAAATTAACCCCTCTATCAGGCGACCAAATTTACTTAGGCGGCCCTGGTGATGATGTGATTAAGCATACCAAAGGTAATGTTATTGTTGATGGTGGCTCAGGTAACGATGCGATCGCGCTAGGGCGTGGACGTAAAATTATGATCATGTCGCAAGGTTGGGGGCAGGATACGATTAATATTGACTGTACGGGCGCACAAATTGACAAAGCGACTTTGCCAGCTTTTGTACTGCCATGGGAATATGAATATACAAACTTCTTGGTTTTCGGTACAGCTATTCAACCCGAAGATCTAAAGTTTGATGGCTTAGAAATCCAGCATATTGTCACAAGAGACAAAGTAACGTTCAGTGATTACTGTTTTAATATCGTCTTCACAGAAGATTTCCAGCAGCAAGGTATTCCTGATAAAATTGACTAAATGCAGTTTTTATAGCGCGGCGCTGTAAGGCCTCGCTCTGAATTATATCTGCGCAGTCTTGCCCTTGGCGCATGCCAAGGCTTGTCAGCAACTCTAAAACGCGATATTTCTGTATTTATGCAAGCACAGACACAAAATAATTCTTTTATTGACGGCCTTAACCCTGTACAGCGCGAAGCGGTAGAGGAAATCAGCCGTTCCTTATTGGTACTTGCTGGCGCAGGCACAGGTAAAACTCGCGTGCTGACGACGCGCCTTGCACATATTCTTCATAGCGGTTCTGCCTTTCCGGGAGAAATCCTTGCGGTGACCTTCACCAATAAAGCGGCGCAAGAAATGAAAGATCGCGTTTCCGCTATGCTTGGCGGTGTGCCTGTTGATGGCTGGTGGCTTGGCACTTTTCACGCCCTGAACGCGCGGATGCTAAGGCGCTGCGCCGAGCTTGTGGGGCTATCAAGTAATTTTTCAATCATTGATACAGATGACCAGACCCGCCTGTTAAAACAATTAATGATTGATCGGCATATTGATATCAAAAAATGGACGCCAAAAGTCGCGGGCGCAATTATCGGGCGCTGGAAAGACCAAGCTTTAGGCCCCACGCAAGTCCCGCCATCAGAATCTGGTGATTTTGCCGATGGGCGGCTTATAGAAATTTATCGTGCCTATCAGCAGCGCCTAAAAGAAATTAATGCCTGTGATTTTGGTGATTTAATTTTGCACATGATAAGCATTTTCAAAGATGCTGCCAATAATGACGTGCTCTCAGAATTTCACCGTCAGTTCCGCTATATCATGGTTGATGAATATCAAGATACGAATATCGCGCAATATTTATGGCTGCGTTTATTGGCGCAAGGCGGCGCAAATGTTTGCTGTGTTGGTGATGATGACCAATCTATTTACGGCTGGCGCGGTGCGGAAGTTGGCAATATTCTCAAATTTGAAAAAGATTTTCCTGATTCTGCGGTTGTCCGCCTCGAGCAAAATTATCGTTCAACAGGGCATATTTTGGCGGCGGCTTCTGCGGTGATTAATAATAATGAAAACCGCCTTGGTAAAACGCTGTGGAGTGAAGGCGGTGATGGTGAAAAACTTATTACACGCGGCCTATGGGATGGCGATGCCGAAGCGCGCTGGATAGGCGAGAAGATCGAAGATATACAGCGCCAAGGGCAAGTTTTAAATCAAATCGCCGTTTTAGTGCGTGCGGGCTTTCAAATGCGTAACTTTGAGGAACGCCTCATCGCGCTTGGCATCAATTATCGCGTAATAGGCGGGCCGCGTTTTTATGAACGCGCTGAAATTCGTGATGCTCTGGCCTATTTGCGCGTGACAACTCAGCCTAATGATGATCTGGCTTTGGAACGCATTATTAATGTGCCCAAGCGCGGTATTGGTAAGGCAACCGTTGAAATGCTCTACGCCCATGCGCGCGGCGCGGGGATTAGCCTTTTTCAGTCAATATCTGATCTGTGTCAGAGTGATGAGCTGCGGCCAAAGGTCAGGGAAACGTTGCAGGAGCTGATTAATAAATTCACATCATGGCGCGAACAAATCGCCGTGATGCCGCATAATGAGCTTTGCGCGTTGATTTTGGAAGAATCTGGCTATAACGCGATGCTTAAAGCCGATAAAGCGCCCGAAGCAGAAGGCCGCCTTGAAAACCTCAAGGAAATGGTCGCTGGCATGGAAGAATATGAAACCCTGCAAGAATTTTTAGAGCATGTTGCCCTCGTCCTTGAAAACCGTGCCAAAGGCAATGCCAGTGATGCAGTGACGCTGATCACGCTGCACGGCGCGAAAGGCCTTGAATATGATAATGTTTTCCTCCCCGGCTGGGAGGAGGGTTTGTTTCCCTCGCAGCGATCAATGGATGAGACAGGCTTAAAAGGCCTCGAAGAAGAACGCCGCCTTGCTTATGTCGGCATTACCCGCGCACGTAAAAAGGCCTATATATCCTATGTGGCAAACCGTCAAATGTATGGTAAATGGGTCAATGCAATTCCGTCACGTTTTGTCAGTGAATTGCCAGATGCCAGTATTATCAATGAATCTGACATGGGTATGGGCGGACAGCAGCGTTCATCACATTGGGATAGCTCAGGTTATAGCGGCGCATCATCTGGCAGCGCTTCTGCGGGCGCTAGCTATGGTTCAAATTATTCATCAGGCAATATCTATGCCCGTCGTCGTAGCGCGACCAATTCATCACCAACTGCAGCGGGCACTGCCGCCGCCCGCCGCGCAGCTCTGCCAAGCTATCAACGCGGTCAGCGTGTTGTCCACCGCAGTTTTGGTGAAGGCGAAATCATATATATTGATGGACAAAAACTTGATATACTCTTTGACGATGGGCAGACCAAACGTGTGATGGCGAGCTTTATTGAGGTTCTATAAACAAATTATAAGAAGATAACAAAATGACACAGCAGAAAATCGCGACAATTTTTGGTGCAACAGGCTTTATCGGGCGCTATATCGTGCAAGAATTTGCGCAGCGTGGCTATACGATCCGCGCGGCAAGCAGAACACCAAATAAAGCGTTTTTTCTTAAGCCTTGCGGCAATGTCGGCCAGGTTGTGCCTTTCCCTTGCGATGGCAGCAAAAAAGATATTGAAGCTGCCGTTAACAACGCGGATGTCGTCGTTAATTGCGTGGGTATTTTGTTTGAAAAGAAAAAAGACCAATTCACAAAAATTCATGTCAATTTTGCGGAGCAAATTGCCAAAGCAGCAAGCAAGCAGGGCGTAGGCCGCCTTGTTCATATATCGGCTTTATCTTGTGATAGTTCTGCATCAAAATACGCCAAAAGCAAACTTGCCGGTGAAAAGAGGGTGCAAAAAGCTTTCCCTGATGCCGTAATTTTAAGACCAAGCGTTGTCTTTGGCGCGGAGGATAATTTCTTCAATATGTTTGCACGTCTGGCGCGGCCTTCATTTATTTTTTTATTGCCTCTTATTGGCGGCGGTAAAACAAAATTCCAACCGGTAAGCGTTAGCGACATTGCCGATGCGGTTATTGCCGCGGCAAGTGCGCCCGCCGCGGAATATAAGAAATTTGCGGGGCAAGTTTTTGAACTTGGCGGCCCTGATGTCATTGATTTCAGGGGCGTATATGCCAAAATAAAGCAGTTTACGACGATTAAATTTTGTACTGTTCCACTGCCTTTTGGTGCCGCGAAGCTAAATGCCGCGCTTTTAGAATTATTGCCAAAACCATTATTAACGCGTGATCAGGTTGAAAGCCTGAAAACAGATAACATTGTGTCGCCCAAAGCCAAGACATTCAAAGATTTAGGCATTTCTCCGCGTTCAATGGATAGTGTTTTGCCGACATATTTAGGGCAATATAGTTATAAAAAACAGTCAGCCGAAAAGCTGGCAGCTTAAGGGGGGGTGACGCCGTGTTTATGCCGCGTATTGACCCTGTGCTTAAATTACGTTAATCAAGTGTATTCGTTCATAACTTAAAGAAGTAACTTATATATGTTCATCACCAGCCAAAGAATTTTTTCTTTCTTCGTCTTTGCTATTGTTTTGCTTGTTTTGCACAGTACGGGCGCTATTGCTGCTAGCGGTGGGCGCATTGCCGCTGTTGTAAATGATGAGGCGATTTCTTTTAACGAACTAGATGCACGTTTGAAGCTTGTGATGGAATCCTCGGGTATGCAAGATACGGCACAAACGCGCAAACGCCTTGCCGACCAAATGATTGCTGTCTTGGTTGATGAAACCATCCGCCTGCAAGAAGCCAAAAATTTAGAACTTGAAGTGACCAAAGACGAGATTAATCAAGGCGTTGCCGCATTAGCGTCACAAAATCAAATGCCGCCAGATCAATTGGTTGGTATGCTTGAAGCACGCGGCATTAAAATGTCGACATTATACAAACAAATTAAATCACAAATCGCGTGGACGAAGGTGATTGGCCGTAAAATTCGTCCACAAATTGAAATTACGGACCGCGATATAAACGCAGAGCTTGAGCGTATGAAAGCTTCGGTCGGTAAAACGCAGTTTTTAGTCTCTGAAATATATCTTCCTGTGGACAAACAAGAAGAAGATAAGAAAGTTAGACAGACAGCGTTAGAGATTAAACGCCAAGCGGCTGAAAACCCTAACAGCTTTTCACAATTGGCGCGCCAATTCTCACGAGCAGCGGGCGCTGAAAAAGGCGGCGATATTGGCTGGATCCAGCAAGGCCAATTGCAAGAAGCAATGAATGCTGCGCTGACAAATTTAGAAGCAGGCCAGATTAGCCAGCCTGTGCGCTCTCTTACAGGCTATCACATTTATTTTATGCGCAACAAAAAAGTCTTTAACGAAGCAGATATTCCAAGTGAAGACCAAATTTTAGAAGGCCTTGGTATGCGCCGCCTAGAACGCTTGCAGAACCGTTATTTTATGGACCTTAAAGCCGCATCTTATGTCGATGTTCGTCTATGATTGACGACCTCGCCGCCATTATTGACCAACAGCCGCCTTTGCGTGAGGTTATTCAAAGCTCTGGGCTTAATGCCAGTAAAGCGTTGGGGCAGAACTTCTTACTTGATAAAAACATCACCGATAAAATTATCCGCCATGCGCATGATGTTGATGGCAAGCCAACAGGTGACCTCTCTAAGCATCTCGTCATTGAAATTGGCCCAGGCCCTGGCGGTCTGACACGTAGCATACTGCGTGCCAACCCAAAAAAACTGATTGCGATTGAGTTTGATAGCCGCGCGATAGAGGCGTTGCAACCATTGCAACAAGCGGCAGGTGAACGCCTAGAGATTATTCATGGAGACGCGACTAAAATAGATTTAAAGACGCTGAACCTTGATAATTTGCCTTGTAAAATTATCGCAAACTTACCGTATAATGTCGCGACGCCGCTGCTAACATCATGGCTGCATGATGTTTATGAAAGCGCGGCCTATGATGAAATGCTTTTGATGTTTCAAAAAGAAGTGGCGCAGCGTATTTGCGGTAAATGCGGTGATACGCATTATGGTCGCCTTGCGATACTCTCGCAGTGGTTAATGCAGTGTAAAATCATTTTTGATCTGCCACCGCAAGCCTTTACGCCGCCGCCCAAGGTGAAGTCTGCCGTCGTACGTTTTCGCCCGCAGGAATTTGAAAAAATAGACTTTAAGACGCTTGAAAGTCTCACCGCAGAAGCTTTTGGCAAGCGCCGTAAAATGATCCGCCAAAGCCTGAAAAACCATATGGATAAAATCGAAGCTTTGGGGCTTGATCCAACACTGCGCGCGGAAAATTTACAAATTACGGATTTCATCAAATTAGCGGCTTTCAGCGTTTAAGGCGCCCCTTTAAAATATATTGACTTCTTTACCTTGCAGTCATATGCTGCGCCGCATTATGTTGTTTTTTCAGACCAAAGATACCGAAGACGTCGCACCCCCTCTCGATAAGCCATATTGGGAAGCGTTGATGCGCGGGCAAATTCTGACAGCAACAACAAATAAGCTGGTTAATTACGTCAATCTCGCCGATCAAAAAGCGCAGGCGATGATTATCATTAATTCCATTTTGATCCCCGTTGTCCTGCCGTGGATGTCTAAACCTTTATATGTTTGGCCTGCCGCGATTGCGATTGTGACATCTGTGCTGGGTATTCTTTGTGCAATTTTGTGTATTTATCCTAGACGCCGGAGCGGTCAAAAGCCTGATGGTTCATATAATCTTCTGCATTTTTCTGATATTGGGCGGATGAAGGAAGCAGAGTATTTGTCGCGCTTTAACCCTGTTTATAATGATATGAACCGCCTTGCCGAAGAAGCGATCAAAGACATTCATGATGTGTCACGCCGTATCATTATTCCAAAATTCTTTTGGCTAAAAATCAGCTATAGCTGTTTCTTTTTCGGTAACGTGCTGGCGGTTGCAACGGCGGCCTATAAAATATTAACGGCCCACCATATATAAGATGCGCCGTTAATATAAATTTTTATTTACAACGCCGCATTAGTTTAAGCGAACACCGCCTCTGTAGACAGGTGCTTGTACAGGCTTGTTTGCATTAGCATTAGCTTGGTCAATCAAATGATTACGAACAGCTGACCAACGGCCACCGTTTTCTGTTTTTTGTTGTCCTGCAAATGTAGGGGAAGTTTTTTGTGCTGCGCCTTGGAACATGCCTTCAAAATCTGACGGGCCTTCAAAGCTTTTGTGAACGTTAGTTGTCATGCCTTTTCTCCTTATATGGTGTGGGCGGTCGGTTGGTAACGTTAGGCTGCACCTTATAGGGGAGTTAACATAAGGTCAAGTTTTTTGTTTAGAAAAAGGGAATATGGACATTTCGGCAGGAATCTTGTTGTTTTGATTTAAAATCCAGTGAAAATCGTTTGACTTTTTGCCCTCTCTCCCTTATTTCAGATAACTGGTTTGCAGGCGCGCAATTGCTCGCCCGTGATTCTTTTTCAACTTGTTTATAATGATGAAGATAGGTTAGTAGCAAAATGTCTAAGGAAAAGTTCGAAAGAAATAAGCCGCACGTAAATATCGGCACAATTGGTCACGTTGACCACGGTAAAACAACACTTACAGCAGCGATCACAAAATATTTTGGTGACTTCAAAGATT